>Ga0065711_1000622_pt1 | contig 67676 bp, 63 predicted proteins | sample Hoacrofraction12_FD_59098 | JGI IMG/M metagenome (GOLD analysis project Ga0065711, IMG submission 59098) | Hoatzin crop microbial communities from Cojedes, Venezuela - Epithelial fraction 12 v2 (version 2) | ecosystem: Host-associated > Birds > Digestive system > Esophagus > Crop | place...
GCCTGGACAAGGTCCTGTGCAGCCTGCTGTAGGTGACCCTGCTTCGGCAGGAGGGTTGGACTAGATGACCCACAGAGGTCCCTTCCAACCCCTACCATTCTGTGATTCTGTAACTCCGCGGGGGGTTTCTGCTGCCCCGGGGCGGTGGGTGACCGGTGGGCTGCCTTCCCGTGAGGACGTAGTCAGCAGCGTTACTCCTGCCAGCAGCCTGGGGCTGCATCCAGTGAGGTGAATCCAGTTTGGTCTCTCAGTTTCCATTCCTGCTGCCTGCAGCCCTGGGGCTCCCATCGCAGCCGGGAGCATCCGTGCCGGGCAGTGGGGATGCTGCTGGGATGCGGGGCGGAGAGGGGGATGAGACAGAGCAGCGTGGGCTTGGGTGGTCTTGGAGGAGAAGGGTTGGACCCTGAGCGTGGACACATGGCATCAGGTCACGGTGACCCGCTTAGGTCTGGTGGAGGAGGGGAGGAACGGGCTCTGCGCTAGCGCGGAGCTGTCTCCGCTCCTGCCAAGGCTCAGTGCAGAGTCATTAACGGGGTAACGTGCTTTCAAAGATGAGCAGGGAAGTGCTGCATCTTTTTTATAGCCCTCTTCTTTGACCTCTGCGAGGCAATGGCGGTGACTTGGTGCTCACTCCTGTGTGTCTGGCACAGCGGCAGTTTGTCGCTGGGCCGCGAGACAGTCGCTCGTCCAAACCACAGCCACGGGGATGGTCGCAGAGAGGAGATGCGTCGTGGGGAGGGGTGACAGGTCCTGCGGACAGTAGGAGTGGCCCAGAGACTGCCTTTGGTCTCCCCTCTGAGAACAGAAAGCAGGTTCTTGCCCAAGCCCTGAGCAAGTAGAGCAGTCGGCACGGCTGCTCCATGTCCCTGAGCTGGAGTGCGGTTGCTCCTTGTCCCAGGGCCACTTCCCACCAGGGAGCTGAGGACTCTGTCTGCTGGGAGGATCTGCCTGACTTTGGGATGTCTTTGCAGAGCTCAGACAGCCCTTAAAGCGGAAGGTTACCCTAATTTATGGTCCCTGGATTTATGGGAGGTATATATCACGGGAGAGCGTAATAGCTTTCATGCGGCCCATCAGCAGAAGGGGGACTGTCCTGAAGGCTCTGGGAGCAGGGACGGCAGTGGGACCGTTCACCGGTGTAGCCGCTTTAACCCTTGCGCTTCAGGAGCCGAGAAGAGGCAATCCTGCCGCTGCCTCGCCGCGCTGCTGTGGCTGGCTCTGTGCACTGCTGCACGCTGATGTTGAGTCTGTGCTGGGGGAAGCCAGAGGTGGTATCCAAAGCCCCTTGGCTTCTGGCAGCGGTGGGGAGCTGAAGAAGCAGAGATTTCCCGAAGCTTGTCCAATGCAGCATGTGGGGCCAGAGGTCTTGCCAGTTCCCACCAGGCTCCCTGCCCTGCCTGGGGGACCTTCCTAGGATGCCCTGTCCTGTGCACAGCCTTCCTCTGTGCTCGTGGCCTCCACCATGGGCGTGTTTCACCTTCCTGTCCCTCCCTGCATCCGTACCCGGAGCTGGTGCTGTTGTTGTGGGCTCTCTCTGTGCCTTGCCCCGGCACTGGGGACCTGCCCCAAGGTGTCCCTTCAACCAGCGTCATTTCTTGGTGCTCCTAACAGTCTGCCTTGGTTTGTCTGACTTCAGCAGAAAGCTGAAAGGGCAGGTTAGCTCCTGTTTTGCTCCCCACAGCTCTTCTCAGCAGCCAGCGAGCCCATCAGAGGGTGGGGATAAAGTGGTGGGGTCTGCTCTCTGCTGCAGAAGCCCTTTCCTCCNATCTGTCCCCTGGAGCAGTGTCCATTGCCCCCACCCAGAGCTGCCCGAGGTGATGCCCTGGCAGTGGAGATGTCCCCGAGCAGGAGACGGCTGAGCTCCTGGTGGGTGGAATCACTCTGGCTCTGTTTGCTTTACCTGGCNGGAATGCAGGGTCCTGGGTGCCAGCCCTATGACACTGGTAGCTGGAAGCTTATCTGGGAGCTGGGGATCGCAGCAGCAGTGCTGGGCGAGCCCCGAGCAGCGCAGGGGTGAGAAAGGCTCCTCCGGGTTGGGTGCGTGGCAGTGTTGGGGCCGGGGAAGCTGCGTGGACTGAGCTGGGCTGGAGCAGGCTGTGTTCCCTGCGGAGGGTCTGGCGGAGTGAATCCCTTTCTGAGTCATTCCTGAGGCTGCAGGCATGGCCTGAAGCAGCTGACGGGTGTGGAGGCACTGGAAGGAGTGGGGAAAGGGAAGGCTGAGAGCATGGGTGGGAGCGAGCAGGGTCCCAGACCCCGCGTCCATCAACACCACCAGCCCTGCGCGGGATGGAGAGCACGAGCCTTCCTGACACATCCCAGGAACCATTAATGGCTGGAGCGTCTCAGCTCCCTGAGCTTCTGCTCTCACTGTGCAGACTCCTGGAACCAGGAGGAATCGCGGGGGTTTCCTTCATGGATGCAGCAGGGCCGGCCGAGCCCCTTGCAGCTGATCTGACCTCGCCAGCTGAAGCTGCGCTTTGAGCTGTGTTGCTGTGGGCGTAGGAGGACGGTGGTTGCAAAGCTGCTCTTCCTGGGGCCCAGGCTCTCGTGTCCTTCCTCCTCCTCTGCAGTCCCTTTGTGGGAGTGGCTGTTGCCCACTCTAGAAGCTGGCATTGCTTCTAGAACATGTTCTGCTTCTTTAGCAGTTCAAGAGCTTCAGCAGTTACAAAAACTTCTCTTTAAAAATTCATGCTGTTCTGTATCATGTTAAATATTTATTCTTAAAGAACAATGCATTTCCCCCCCCTCCCCCCTTCTGCTATGATACCTATTTTGCATATGAGCTGATTAATAATTAAGCGTCTACATTTTATTTTGACTAATGGAAGATGCGCTCTGGCCATCTGGATGCCTGTGGTGTTCTGCTGAGCTGTGAATTCACCTTCCCTCTCCAGACCGAGGGATCCTCTCTGGCCGTGCCTCGCGGCACTCTGGTGCTGGGAACCCGCCTTGGCCATGGCCGGTCCTGGACAGCCTTCGTGTCTGGGCTCACCTTGCCACGGAGGAGGCTGTGGGATTGCCCCTCGTCCTTACACCCAGCAGGAAGCCAGGGCGGTCGCTTCAGCCCCAGGAGTGTTTTCTCCCTGTCTTGTAGCTCTGCTGTCTTCAGGTGAAGACGATGCAGTTTTTCTGGCAGAGAGGTTTCCCTCGGGCTGGGACAGGAGAAGGTTGGTGCTGATCTGGCCAGGCAGCCAGGATGGCCCATGGCAGCGGTGAATGCCTTGGTGCCAGCTTTCACCTGTGCTGAAGCAGGAAGTGGGTGAAGATATTGGGTGTCCTGGTCTGGTCAGCGAGCACAGAGCTGCGACTGAGCCACTGAATGCCTCAGTGACAAACCTCAGGCGGTGGCACAAGGTCTCAGAGGACATGGAATCGCTAAGGTTGGAAAAGATCTCGAAGATCATCAAGTCCAACCATCAACCCATCCCTACCACGCCTGCTGAACCACGTCCTGAAGGGCCATATCTATGTGGTTTTTGAACCCCTCTAGGGATGGTGACTCCACCACTGCCCTGGGCAGCCTGGTCCAATGCTTCACAGCTCTTTCAGTAAAGAATTTTTTCCTAACATCCAATCTGAACCTCCCCTGATAATGGTTTCCTCCAAAGCAGCTTCGAGCTCCCGTGGCCCCTCTGGGGAGGCCACTGCTGAAGCTGACACCCAGACTCCCTGTAAACGATTCCCCAGTGCAGGAGGGGAGGCCGTGTCCTGGAAACAGGGACCTGGCACGGTGACGCGAGTGGGGCTGCGGAGTCCCTTAGCCCCACGCGATGCACGGGTCGGCGGGTCCCTCTCGGCACCCGGAGCCGCCCTGTGCAGGAGCTTTGTGCAAGGGGGAAGCATGGCATCTGCAGCTCAGGGGGGCTGGGCACACAGCGACTGGACCTGAGCAAACCTGTGCGGGTGACCAGGAGGGGGGCTCTTTCCTGAAAAAACAGCTCCGGTAGACAAGGGGCAGCTGGAGAAGAAGATCTCTCGGCAAGCTGGGACCCAGTCCTGCTGCAGGGGCTGTTGCCACTCCGACGCTGCTCAGCTTGGGAGCAGGGGCTGAGGGAAGAGCTGACATAAGGGCAAACCGTGCCCTAGGATTAGAAGGAATTAATCCTGCCAAGAAAACTGGATTACTATTCAAGAGAGACGCTGGAAAAACCGCATCTGTATTTGGAGGGGGATTTCAGTGTTAGCCCCCTTATCTACCCGCCCCCCTGATTTCCCAAGGAAGAACAAAAATATCTCCTCCGTTTTCCCATGGCAATACAATCCCGGCTGCTTTGCAAACACGGGAGCGTCTTGTTTTCTGTAATTCCCAAGCAGAGTAATACAGATTATTTTGACCAATAAAAATGAAGCTATGGGATCCATTTTGGAAGAGATGTTTGAGCATTCGGGAAACAAGGAAATTAAAGCAAATTGTGTTGAGGTGTTTGTTTGGGGACCTCTCCCAAGAGATGAGATTCCCCATGGTGGCCCCTTTCAGGAGTGCTGCATTTTCTAAAGGCTCTGTCAGAAGCGTCTCAGCTGGCTCTGCCCTTCAGACTGCACAAGGCTGAGGTTTACGGAAGCGTTTGCTGCAGATTCGCGTGAAATCTTTGTCTCGGGCTGAGTTTTAACAGCCCGGGTTGTCAACGCTGCCATAAAGAGCAAAGATTGCCTGGGGGGTCGTAAAGAGAGGGCAAGGATGGGTGATGGCAGAGTGGGGAGCTGCGGCTGTGCGTGGGGTGCAAGGGACGCATGCGGCAACGGGCGTTTGGTATTTAACAGTGTCATTAGCGAGCTGGAGGCAGGCACGGCAGCGAGAGGCGCAGATGGTGCTCAGCCGGGAGGTGCTGGGAGCAACAGCGCAGTCTGCGGTGCCCGGGAGGAGCTGGGAAATCGGGCGAAACAGGGTGACGCTCAGCTCACGGGCCACGGCCAAGGGCAGCGCTGTTGAGGAAGCCGCGGTGAAGGCCATGGCAAGGGCGTGCTCAGGATGGCAGGTCTCAGGGTGCTCGTGCTGCCAAACCCTCCTTCCCTCCCCGAGCAGGAGGACGCTGCGTGCATCCGCATCGCTCCGCCTCGCCGGCTGCGCGGGGTTCGGGGCACTGGTGCAGCAACATCCCGAAAACCGGGCGGCGAGAGCGAGCGGGACGTGGGGAGATGTAGCTGAGAGCTGCTGCATCGCTCTGTGCCCTGCCTGAGTCTGCTTTTAGGAGAGGATGGGACCGTGAACGTAGGAGCCCTGCCTCGAAAGGGCCACTTTAGGTGGTGTCAGGCGCTGGCTGTAGGGCATGCAGGGTCTCGAGGACCCAGAGCTGGGACATCTAATGAGAGAGTTGCACGTGTTCAGTACAGCCTGGGCCAGCCGTTGTCGAGAGAGAGACGGTGCGTGGGGCCGGCAGCGCGGTGTGCCAGACACGCCGTGGGAGAAGGGGAAACGCTGGCAAAGGCAGGTCCAGAGCCTCACCTGCCTCTGTGCCGAGGCTGTGTGCGTCACCAAGAGCTCTCTGCGGGGGCAAGACCTTCCCGCTGGTCAGGCTGGGGAGCCGGAGCGTGAGAGGTGCCTGCGGGGTGGCACAGGGCTTTGAACCTGCAAGACTCTGCGTGGGAATGCAGCTTGTGTGATGGACATTCTCGCTTTGAAGGCACCGGTAGACGGAGGAGCCGCTGTTTCTCTCCACTGCTCGTGATCGTGGTTGATCGCTGTGACTCATCTCTGGTTTGAATTCTCTGGCTGCAGCCTTAAGCCGCTGGGTCTTGCTTTGCCATCCTCCGCTAGATTAACAAGCCTTCCAGCGGTCAAAAGAGAGGTGAACCGGCTCTGCTCCCACACGTCCTTTCCCTCCAAAGGGAGGCAGATGTTGTTCTCCAGGAGGGGTCAGAAATCCAAGATCAGCTGGAGAAAGGAGGAGTAATGGCTTTAAACTCAGCGAGGGTAGATTTAGACTAGGTACAAGGAAGACTTTTTTTACCATGAGGGTGACGAAACACTGGACAGAGGTAGTGGATGCCCCATCTGTGGAAACATTCAAGGCCAGGTTGAAGGGGCTCTGACCAACCTGGTCTAGTTGAAGATGTCCCTGCTCACTGCAGGGGGGTTGGGCTAAATGACATCTAAAGGTCTCTTCTAATCCAAAGTGTTTCTACACGTGACCCAGCCCTTCCTCTGCTGCCACGGACCCAGCTGGACCGCAGCAGGCAGGCTGGGCTACGGCTCCTTGTCTGCAGAGGTGGTGGCTTCACAGGTGTCCAAATGGAGACGAAACTCATGCAGTTGGGCAACAGTGTTTGATTTTAAACAGAATGGGCTCAGATCCTACAAAACCTGAATCCTGGGAGGGATGGCAGCCATGCACCTGTGGTCCACCCACAGGAGCCTGGTCCTGCTGTCCTCCTACGCCGAGCTTCTCAGAGTCTCTGTCCTTCCCAAGGCATATGGTGACTCTGAGCTTTACTTGCCCTGTTGTCCGTGTCCCTAGAAGGATGGTCTTGTGCTGAGCTGTCCCCATCAACAAGGAGACCAGTGGTGGATAGAGGCACCAACGATGTCATGGATGGTGCAGAAAGCAGGAATGAGCCTGAGCTCAGGCCCATGTCTCCTTTGGCCAGGAGCTTGTTCCTACTCCAACTGATAGACGGGAGGTTACACGTGGGTCTGCACAATACCTCCCAGCAGGTACTGCTTGTTCTCCTCCTTCCCCGTGCTTGGCCACGCTTTCTGCAGGAGTTCCCCCCTCCGCAGAGTCTGCAACGCCCATTTCAGGCATTTCGGTGGGTTTCAGCCAAAGCCAGGCCAGGGCTATGTGAGCAGCAAAGCTCTCCTGGACGATGTACGGGAAGGCTAAGAAGTCCTTCCTCTCTTATTTTCTGCGCCAAGCTTGTCTCCTGGGAAAGTCCCCTCTTTAAATAGCAGGCTGAGTGTTTTTGGGCTGCAGAGTGGTTTTGCAAAGAATTGCATCGAGGACTCTTAGTGCTCGACCTTTCCCATCTCGCTGCGATTTCTGAGCGTGAGGCTCAGGCTGTGAAGTGGCTGGAAACGCCGCCGACTCCGCGCAGAAACGCCATGCTCCTCAGCAGAGACTCCCCAGGGACCTGCCCTCCGTCCGCAGCCGGTGCTTGCGATGGGGCTGGTGGAGACCTGGGACGGCCTGGGGAAAATCGCCGTCGCTCCCGAGAGGGCTGTCAGCCACGGCCTCGACACACGGCTCCTGCCATGCGTGCCGTGCCGGTGCTGCTCCCACTCGGGAAGACGCAGTGGGATGTTTTAGGTTGTGGGTCTGTAAGTTCCTCTGACCAAGTGACACCAGAAGCACAGACAACACAAGCTGGAGGGGGCAGAAGGCACCGCGGGTCTGCGCAGGAGCAGAGGTGAGGGGCTCCAGGCTGGAAGGAGAAGGTCACACCAGCATCGAGCGGGAGATAGGACCTGCATGGGACAGGCTTCCTTCCCAGGAGGCGAGAGGGGGGGTCAGCAGGGTCGGCTGCCTGCAGAGGGTCTCGCACAGAGCTGTGGTCCCATGCCCACTACGGCTACCCCAGCCCCAGCTCAGATACCTGTCCCTGAGCTGGCTGCCTGCTGGAGCGGCTCATGGCTGCGAAGGCCCGTGCAGGAGACGACATCTGAGCAAAAAGGGCTCTTCAGACCGGCAGGCAGAGGCTAGAGAAGGGCTGGTGTCAGGACCCGGAGCTACAGCACGTGTTGTTTAGCAGGGACAGGAGCTAGCTGCTGTGCCAAGGGGGACGGCAAGGGGGTCTGGTGTCCCTGGCAGGTCCAGTGGGCAGAGTTTGTGTCTCCCTCTTCATCAGCTCCAGTCCTGAAGCAGAACGAAATCCAGGCAGTCCTACTGTCTCTGCAGTGCCAGAGGCAGGAGAACACGGTTCCCTCCTAGGGCTTTCCAGCCAGCGACGGTGGACTGGGAAGGGATCCTGCCTTAGGGGCAGGTTTTTGCTCCCTGCAACTCTCTGACCGGTCTTCTGCGTGGCCAGACCCCTCTGCTCGCCCCATGGCACACACGGGTGCTGGGGATCAGAGACCGGGCTTGTGGGCTCCATCCCTCGCCCTGCCGAGGGCTGCAGTGGAGTGCGTGTTAGGAGGAGCAAGCTCCTCGCTGAAGGCACGTGCGTCGCCCTGGACACCATTCCTGACCGTGCTGGAGGATCTGGTGGTCTGAACGAGCACAGATCTGCTTCAAGCCCAGCTTTGCAGAGGACTGCCGATGCGTCTGTGAAATGGCGATGGCAGAGCGGTGGCCAGGGGCTGTTATGTGCAGAGAAATCAGGGTAAGCACAAAGCAATTGGGGAAAAAAAAAGGAGATGTTTTAAAATTTAAATTAGTTTGATTTCTTTTCATGTTGTGGGTCTGCATGTTCTTTTCGTCTTACAGGCTTGTGCTGCTAAAGTGGTTGTTTTGTGCTTGTTTCTTTAATTAGTTTCTTAGCAGTTTCCCAGCTTTTCCATAGAGACTTTTTCTTCTGAAGAAGTTTGTTTCTTAAGGTTAGTCCTTAAAAAGCTCATCTGTACTGAAAAGCAGTGCCAAAGCCCAAGGAAAAACTCTGCTCTAGGAATGATACAGACGCATTTGCTGAGCAACAAACCCGACCTTCTGATGCGTGGAGCAGTCTCCCGGCGAGAGGGCCAAGGGGCTTTGGTTTGGCCAAATCCCATTGTCAGAGTTTGCAGGTTGGATTTATTGGGACTTTGGCTCCTCAAGCAGTTAAATGCTTTAGAAAATCTTTCCTAATTCCCTGAGGCTGGGAGAATGAGCCTAATTTTGTACTGCTTCATTTGGAAATGTCAGCTTATGTGCGCAATAATTTTACAGCAGCTTTGTTCGTGCATTGAAAACTGAGATCACTTTTTAATGTTAACAAGGAATCAATTTGTTTTGAATGTGCAAAGATTTTATGCCGCTAAGAGAGAAGTTTTTTAAATATATATATGTAAGCCCAGGCTATTGTCCGTGTTTTGCATAATCCATATCTTTCTTATTGCCGTGCCTCAGAAAAGGTGCTGTAGTAAAGGAAAAGCCTGTGAGAAGGGCAGCCAGGATGATCAGAGGTGCAAAACAGGTCCAGAGGGGGAAGGACCCGTGTAGAGGTTTTTTACACGTTTGGAGACCTCTTACACAAAGGTCTCCAAGGAGTGGGGCGGGGCCGATGAGCAGAGAGTAATTAGTCACTGGTTTTAACGCTGGTGGCACTCGGTAAAACGGTGAGGCTGGCGTCTCACAGCGCATCCGTCGCTGCTGGAGGTCTTTGCCTGGGAATGCTGTGGGAGTCAAAAGAGAGCATATTGCTGCCCCGTTTCTCCTGCTCCTGCCGAAGCGGAGGCTGCTGGCTGTGCCAGAGACAGGATGGAAGCTCTGATGAGCTTCGTTCTGGTTCGATCTGCCAGTTCTTGTATAAAAAAAGAATTAAAAAGAGGGTTCACAGGAGCAGCTAAGACCCAGATTCAGAGCTGCTTCAGTCTTGCAGAAGCAGGGATTTAACTTTCAGAAGCCTGAGATTTCTTTCTATCTCTTTTCTGTCTTTTTTTTTTTTTTTTTTTGAACAGCTTCCTGAAATTGCAGTAAAGCATCCCGTTCTTTCTGGTCGGTTTACTCTGTGTGTACGTGTGTGCGCACGCGTGTGGGTGTGTGAAAATCCACAGCAGCTTGGTGCTAACTGCTTAGTTTTCAAAGACAGACAGACCGTGCAGCTGCTTGGTGAAATGTGCCTCGATCACTTGGCGGACGGAATAGCGTAAAACGTTGCAGATGATCTGAAACAGCATGAATTATTTTTAAACAAAAGCTCCCAAATAACAGCTGGATTGGCTTTCCCAGTTCGTTGTGCTCTGACCCGTCGGATGGAAGCTTTGCTGTGGGTGTGATGGGAAGGGTAGCTGGCCGTCGCCAAGCTGCCTCCGAGCTGGAGGGGCCTGGCTGTGCCCTCCCAGGGACGTTTCTCTTTGCAGTCCGGACACCCGACGGTGCCGATTCTCAGGTGCACTTTGCAGGATGGCGACGAGTGTCTGCCCCCGCGTTCCAGACTCTCTCGGTGTGTGCCGGGGCGGGAGTCGCTCTGGCTGGACCACCACGTGCCTTCAGCCAGATGCCGTCACCGTGGGACCGCTGTCCCGCGTGTGCCAGCTTGGCCTGGGGGTGACACCTGCCTCATGACGGGGCTGTAAGAGTAGAGTCAGTTTGGCTGATTTCACCAAAGTCAGAGTGATCCTCCTAATGACAGACTTTGTAAACCTGTTACCAGAAGTTAACAGAACGCAACAGGTAGTTAAAGCCAACGAGGAAGCCCCGCCGCACTCTCAGCTCTCGATCTGGATGAGTCCCTGTCGCCATTTAACCAAAAACGGGACAGTCCCTGTGGCCCCCGCTCCCCCACGACCACCCCTCCGGGCAGGTCAGGAGCGGGGACACCGGGTGCCTGCCCGGGCAGGCTGGCTGCTCCGATATGCCCTCGGCCGGGGGAACCGCGGAGATCAAATGCAGGAGACAAAGATGTCCTGGGGGCTCTGGAGTGGTTTCCATCCGCATCACAGAGTTCGTCTCCAGCAGCTTTTCATTCTACTGCTGCCAGAGCTTCCCTACACTGGGGTCTTGCTGCTAGCCTTTGAGCATCTGCAGGCCCGTTAATGAAACGCTCTTAAGCTGATTTGAGGAGAAATCTCTTTGATGAACAAAAAGGGACTCTCAAGTGCTGATTTCCAACCCGTTTACCTCCTCTTGCAAGAGGTAATTGAACTGCAGTCGTAAGAACATACTGTAACAGTTTGCAGATTACATACTGTAGGAGGTCCTTGGTGTCCTCTCACGGGTTGAGCTCGGTTTTCCTGCTCCCCACCAGCACATCTCGCAACAGGAACCTGTTCGCTGCTTCACAAAGAACTTGCAATAAGAGTATTTGAGAAATCGTTGTTTATTTAATGCTTATGACAACCCTGAAATCAAATTAAGCTGCAACAAACTGCTGCAAATCTGTTATTTGGATCCAAAGTGTCTTGGGCTCTAGCGTATGTGTACAGATATCTGTATAAGCAGTGTCTGTGAGTTCTTGGTCTAGACATCATCTCTGTAACTCCTGGGCCCAGCAAAGTCTGGTTAAGGACGTTGTGCCTTCCTCTCACCTCCCTGATCTCCTGTAATCATCTGCCACCATGCTACGAGACCTGCAGGGTTCTCTTTCTGTTCTCCTCCTTGTCCCCAGACACACCAGCTTGGGCTTCCTGAGGTGCCACTTGGCAGTGGAGATGGCATCCTCTGATGCCAGTGTTTGCGTTCCCCAAACCAGCTCTCGCATCGTGGTGCTCGCAGCTCGTGCTGGGTTGAGAGGTGCGTTAAAAGGTGCTCACCTGCCCTGTCCCGGCAGCGACCTGCGTCCCCCCGTCCCTCGCAGAGGTGCAGCCTGTTGTTCTTCAAAGCAAAGAGTGAAAGACCAGCCATTGTGTTTAGCACCAAAGTAAAGCAAGTAAAAGCTGTGTTTGTAGCACCAAAACTTTGCTGTCTGCCTCTAGGTTTTTCTTCTCTGGCAGCTGGAATGGCACACAAACCTGATCAAGATTTAATTCATCCTGTGGCTTGGGCATGATCTTGTCCTGCAGCCCTTCCCCAGGAGCCAGTGGCACGTTTACCGCAAGCTGTCTGCCGCCCCTGTGTGCATCCCAGCACGGGCCAAATTCCAGCTCGCGGGCTGGGGTGGGGTTGCTGTGCAGGCAGGAGCCACATCTTGGCTGTTTTTCGTTGCTCGAACGTGCGTGTGTTCTGTCGGGTGGTGTGGAGGGGGAGCAGCTGTAACGTACCCCCGTCCCCAGCCCTGCCGCGTGCCCTGCTCACCCGGGGAGAGAGCCGGCTCCTCCCTGTGCTTCTGTGGGTGGTGGGTGCTCGGTCTCTCCTGGGCTTGCTATGTGGGTGGAGGAGTCCCCACCAAGAACTCTGAACACCTCCCTCTGCCCTTGCTCAAGCTGGGATAGCGTTTTTGCACTCCCCCAGGCTCCTGCTGAAATAATCCACAGCAGATTAGCGATAAATTCATACGTGCTGCGTCACCTCCCGAGCACTGCTCGCTTTCTCCCTAGCTGGAGCGTTTCAGAGCACGCACGTCAGCGTGTAGGTCGGCCGTCAGGGACTCTGTGGTGTTACAGGCTTATCCCTTCCCCTTGCCCTTGAGCAAAACCCTCCTGGGATGCCTGAAGGGACCCCCGCAGGCAGCTTCACGTCCCATCTCGGAGTCGCTCCCGTGCAGCGTCAGCACGGGGCATGCCGCGTGGGGCAGCCCCTGGCAGCGGGGTGCGAGCTCCTGGACGGCGGCGGAAGCCAAGGGGATGCGTTCCCCTCTCTGCCGGTGTACCTCGCCGTGGAGAAGGCCCTCTCCCCCCTGCCTGCTGCAGGAGCCATCCTCCTGGCACCGAACCTCGTCCTTGGGTGTGAAGGGCTCGGCAGGATGCACAGGCGTCGTGGCACCCCGCTCGCTGCGTTGACACAGGCTGCTGGGAGAACAGCACCAATACTAGGTGAATATTAATACTAACAGGAGGAGACAGCACCATTGTTTACCCTGCTTTTGTTAATCAGTTTGTTTCCATTCGCGATCCCAAAATGAAATTAAAAGGCTGTGTTTACATTGCTGAATTATCATCTGCTCCAGCAGGTAAAGCACTCTGGCAGAGAATTAATAGAGCCACGGACAGATTTGTGTCAAAAGTATGTGCATATTTTCCCACCGAAGGATTTGTTTGAAATGAGCTGGAATCTCATGCCTTTGTGTTTAAATAAAACATCATCCACCAACCACCCACACATGCTGCTGGGATGCTGTGGCCCTGAAACAAGTTCACCTTTAGAACAGCTGAGTTGAAGGCTTTTCCCATGCTAGATTCACAGGTGATTTACCAAGACCGAAGATGGCCTTGGAGGGTAGCTTAAGGATTCAGAATATGCTCAAAGGAAAAAATCCAATCCTGATGCCAAAGAAAGACGGGAGAGCGTGCACAGGGCTTCAGGTTGTCCTCAAGAGCTTGTGCTGCGTTGTGCTGGGGGGGAGGGCAGGTATTTCTGTCTCGGCAGCAAGAGCCAAATTATCTTCTCTGGTGCCGCAGTGCAATCCAGCACCAAATGGGCCCTTGCACCTGCCTCAGAAGGCTGAAAAATCCAGTTCTGATCATTTTCGCTCCAGCAGCACTAAATTTATAACCCAGCACAAGGAAGACAAGATCTAAAAACCAATTTAGCAAAAAATAGCCTTTGCAACTAAAAATTAATGCTTCGAACGGCCTAAATGAAGCTTGAAAATAGCTTTTTTTGCTGCTCCAACCGATGATTCACGTGCCTATTCGCAAACAATTCAAATGCAGTCAATTGAGAGGAAATATAAATCAGGTTCCTAAGTGAAGCTGCATAAATCCAATAAATGATTGATGAGAGAATCTTGTTTTAAAGACGCTGCTGTCGGTCTCCTGTGCTGAGGCAGAAAATAACGGGGGCTTCCCCTCTTCGGGCCACGCCGACTGGAGCGAGTCTGCGCTGACCTCTGATCCCCACTCAAGGTCAGAATCAGCTTTCTCTCTCCACCTGGCCAAGCTGCCCAAAACGAGAACTGCAGAACAAGGCTGCGCTCACCCGAGGACCTGGCAGAGATCGATGCGGCCTCTTCCCCAGGGAGGAGAAGGGGAACGGGCTCCCCGGCTGTGCGGCAGAAGAGCCAGAGTTCACGGTGCAACCCTGAGAGAGGTTCAGTGGTCCCAAAGAAAGGTGGCTGCCGGCACGGACCCGCTCCTGCAGTGCACCAGAAGCACGGTGCAGCTGGCCAGGAGCATCTCCACCCGGCTTCAGGGCGAAGGAGCTGATGCGTCTGACAAACGCAGGCTCTGCAGCAGGACCATACCGTGCTCCTCTGCTCTCACGGCAGGTCTGGGGCTGGACCTGCCCTGGTGAGAAGCTCTTGGCCCCACTGTGCTCTCTGCAGGGGGGGATACATGTCCTGCTGGCACAGGGCAGGTCTCCACTCTGAGCTTGGAGCACAACGGCAAAGGCAAGGGCAGCTGGAAGGGTGACTGGAGCTGACGGATGACTGCGGCAGATGGATGGGAGTGCAGAGACCTGAAGAAGTACCCAAAATTCTGCCCAAGAATCACCCAAATCCAGCCAAGGCTCCTGCGTGCCGCAAGCTATTGTGGGGCTGCCGGCACAGTGCAGCAACCAAACCTTTGCTTGGAGGTGCAGGGGCTGACCCACTGCATACGGGAACTGCTCACCGGGAAGGGGATCGTGGCCAGAACACACTTGTATGTAGCCCATGGACTTCATTCCTCGTTGTCCATGAGAGCAGCAGCTCCTGTGCCCGGGGAGCTGGGAGGTGGGTGCTCCAGCCCGGCTCTGCTCCTGGCACGGAGGAATCCTGGCACCCGGGCGGTCTGCAGGGCAGACAGACGGCAGAGCCCACACCGCCGAGACACCAGCTTCTGACCCGGGGACCGACGGGAGCGCCGAGCCTGCAGTGAGTCCCTAACACGCCAGCAGCTTGCTTAGCAAACCTGAGGGATGCTGTCTGAGAAACGGAGGGGATCTGGGTAGCCCGTCCGGCTGCCAGCATCCTGCCTCCAGCGCAGAGCTGGTGCCGGAATATCCCGAGTCCCCTGAAGGGCCGGTTGCCCGTCCTGCTCGGATCGAACGTCTCTGCAGGCATTCGCAGACCGGGATGCGTCACACGGTGGTGTTGCGGCCCTGGGGGCTGGCAGTCACGAGCGGCTTTTTCCATCCACGGAGTGATGGGTGCGTTGGCAGCGGGACTGACCTCGTATGAGTTGTTCTGCAGTCCTAGAGCAGAGTACGACACTCCTGGGGTGCCACCTTTCCTGTCTCTTCTGGGGATGGAGAACCTGAAAACAGTGGGCTCCTGGGGACCGCGTGGTGCTGGGCTGTGCCCCGCTATTCCTGCTTCGAGCTGTGTCAGCTTGGGTTGTAGCAGAGCAAATCACCCGCGAACAGACCTTGCGTTTCACCTCAACCATTGCCCCCATCCTGCCCCACCATCAGGCTGCCAAAACTGTGAGGGGAGAGGATGGTTTGCTTAGGGAGGCAGCAGTACGGCCAGCAACGCGGTGCTCTGGCTGCCAGGGTGCTGGGAAGAACCTGGGCAAAGACGAGAGCCTCCTCGTTCCCTGCTTTGTGTGGGGATTGGGAGGTTCAGCTGCTTTTTTCTGCGCCTGACAGGTCAAGACAGCTGCCACCAGCTCCTGCTTCCAGGCAGCCTGGCATAAATCAGCATCAGTGGGACGAGGTGGCTTGCCTCTGCTCCAGGTTGTCCCTGTTTGGATTTGGCTCTGACACAGTTTTCATGAAAAATTTATTTTCTGAGAAAATGGATTTTCAATCAAACCAGGCATTTCTGCATAAAATATTGTTTGCGTTGACATTTTCCCATTTTTTTCTTCAGTGATACAGTTCCCCTCCTTTCTTCTCCCACCCTCTTCTAAAGAGACAAGCAGAAAAATAATTCAGAAGCAGTGTTAATTTTTCAGTGAGAATGTCTGGGTTTGGGTAACAGAGGACTGCATATCTGTAGAGAAAATCAAATATTTTTGATCAGAACTGAGGAAGAGTCAGTTTTCAGAAATGAAACCAGCAACTGTTAATGTAGTGGGAGAATTATAACTGCCCGGTGAATAGCTTGCAGAGAGAAAGTGGGGTCTGTAACTGGCCGGCCCGCGGCGCAGGAGGAGGATGCCGTGTCCCACCCAGCCCTGACCGTGCAGAGCCACGGGGGAAGTGGGGAGGGGAGCATCGGTGGCCGCCGGTCGCTCCTCTTGCTCATGGCCGAAAGCCCGAGATGCACTTCTCCGTGACGGGGTTTGCTGCGAGCATCCTCCTGCTCTCGGCAGGCCATGCCTGGTCCTCCATCCGATCCTGACGAGGCTGGACCAGCCACCAAATTAATCTGCTGCAGTGACAAAGAGCGTGCTGGGCACCAGAACGAGGAGGCGGTGTCTGGGGTCTCAGGGGATGCCTGCTCCGTAACGGAGCTGGTTTCCACGCACCCCACGTGGGCTGGCTGCTGCTGGGGAGGTTGCCAGCCCCCGGCGCCCTGGATTCGGCTTCCTTCTGCCCTATTTCTGCCTGGCCTGTCGACAGGCTTGGCTTTCCAAAAGCTCCCTGTGACCAAAGTCTCTCACAAAGGCAAAGGCTTTACTTCACCAAGCTGTGAGGGATGGCCCCTGTGTCCGCCCGTGAGCACCCCACCGCAGCCGGCTGCGGGTCCTCCATCCTCTGGGGCTCTGGCTTGGCTGATGCAGGGCTTGGGGCTGGCGCCGGGAGCCAAGCGCCCGGGCTGCAGCCACGAGACGTCAGCAGGGGACCAAGCAGCCGTTTCTGAGACACGCAGAAGACAGTGTCCCACATTCCCAACCATGTGTTTTGGGGGGCAGAGACATCTCCCCACAAGACCCTTTGCATTGGTCACAGCTGAGCTGATCAGTCCTTGGGGGATCCCCAGCTGTCCTTGCTGAAGTTGTCTGGCGTTGTCTCCTAACCTGTGATCCCACAGCAGCCCTCAGCTGGCTGTTCGATCCCGCTCCCTGAGCTGGCTCATGCTGGGAGCAAAGGGGTGCAAGCGAGGGGCTGGGGCCGAGGCCGTGGCTGCGTCAAGCAGCCAAAGCTGTCAAGGCTCTGCACTCTGTCTGCTGCTGCCCTTTAAAGGAGCAGAGCGAGCTCTGGGGGGGCCTCGGCGAGGTTCACCCTGCCAGCTGTGGCTGGCAGCTGGCGAGGCACGCGGCCTTGGGAGATTCTTGCTATTTTCCAGCTCTTGCTCTTTTGCAGGACTAGCAGAATTTCTCAGTGTAGAGACATTTGTCAATTTGCATAATTAAAGCACTGCAAACTCATCCAGATTCGCAGATCCCCACGCTGGCTCCCCTGAGACTCACCACTTCTCTCCCATGAATTATTTATCGGCAGCGCTGTTTCAAACGGGCCCCTTTGTCTGCTGCGTTTGCTCCAGATCTCATCTCTCCAAGGCGGAGACGATGCCATGGTCCTCTGGGGCAGAGCGTGGGGAAAGGAACAGCTCCATTTGCCACAGCCCTTGCGTTTACTCTGCCCGTCGGGCGAGAGCCAGGGAACACCCTTGAAACGGCGGCGCTGCCTGTTGCGAGCGGGATGGAGACAACCCCGGAGCCGCCTGTAGCTGGGCAGCCGCAGCCGGGGCTGTGGTCCCCGCACCCCTTCACGCCTCCGGGAGCATCATCGGCAGGCGCTCGGGGTGCCCGGCACCTCTGCCCCCGTGCTGGACCGCGTCCCCGTGCGTGGGACGTCAGGGCTGTGCGTCGGACGTCAGGGCTGTGTGTGGGATGTCAGGGCTGCACATGGGATGTCAGGACTGGCCATGGGATGTCAGGGCTGCACATGGGACATCAGGGCTACGCGTGGGATAGGCTGCAATGTCCCGTGTGCTGTGGGGAAGCAAAGGGACGGCCTGCAGCCGGGCACCCTGAGCTCTCCTGTGCGCTCCCCTTCTCCCGTGATGACTTGCCTCTCGTGAGAGCAGCCATGAACTGGCTCGCGTGCCAGAAACAGCATTTCCCTGGTTCAGGCACACAAAAAATAACAGATAACACACGAGAGGAAGCCAGAGAGACAGAGGAAGGCAGGAGCAAGTGGTGAGTACACACAGACCTCGCTCGTATTTGTAGGCTCTCCCTGCCGGAGTCGAGTGTGTGCTTGTAAATCCCACATCAGAGGAGTACAAATATTTGTGCTGCGGAAACACTTCCGATGGAGTCCTGGAGCTCCCCTTTCCAATGCCTCTCAGCCTTTCGGAGGCCTGTCTGCATCTCGGTCCGTGGGAGCCCTGCAGACAGCGTGGCTCTGCCCGGCAAACCCCCCCCCCGAGCACCCAAACGCCGCAGCTCCTTCCTTGTCCCACGTCCTCCCGGCAGCATCCACAGCGCTGCCCAGCAAGACCCTGCCGCTTTCCCTCCGTCTCTCCGCAGTGGGGCCAGAGCAGGAGCAAAATAACGCCGTAGCGTCATCTGAGGACGGAGCTGGTGGGTGTGGGATGGTGCTGGGGCACAGAGTGGTCCAGCGAGACCAGAGCTGAGCTTTCCCAGCCTGGTACACCAGGCTGACGTTTCACCCCGGACCTGGACCCGGTGAGGGAGCTCGCTGTTGCAAATGCAGCCCTAAAAAGTTGCAGTCTGCCAAAATTGCAGATGGCTCTGCAGTTCTCATCCTTCCCCCACCCATGAGTATGTATGTACAGCGACGTGGGGTTTAATAATATCAGCACTTGCTGTTTGATCTCCCGGGGCTGTGCCAGCCCCGAGGCTGCCGTGGGAGGGAGCGGCCGTGGTGGGATCTGACCTGGGAGCGCCGGGGTTGGTGCCCGGCGGGAGGTTCGCGGTGCTTTGCTGTCGTGAGCCCTTTCGCCACCTGCCGAGTGGGGCTGGGGGGTTCCCGGCGATGCTGGTGGTGGGCTTCACTGGACGTGCAGCCGAAGGCTTCGTGCTGGGGGGCTGGAGCGTGTGCTCCGGAGAGCCCCGGCTGGTGCCGTGCTCATCAGAAGGTGTGATCGCGCCTGCAGCGGCGAGGCCCCCGTGTGTAATTTTCAGCTCCTATCCCCTTCGTTAAATCAGACGAGGCGAGAAATGGTACAATGCAGTTGGGGTCTACTGTGAAAAACCTCTGCAAAGGATTTTCACAGTATGATGGAAGCCAGAATATTCATCTGGGCTTCTTAGTCTTTATTTTTATTTATTTATTTTTTTCCTGGAGACTGCTGTTGCTGATGTATTATTTATACGGCAGGAAATTAGACTCTGAGGACTCAAGTATTCTTCAAATAAGCTTCCTAATTCTGTCAATTAAGAATGCACAGGCTGCTGGGTCTCTGGCTTGGGAAGAGCCGCAGAGGAGTGGAAGCTGCCTCTGGTCATCGCTCTGATGCGATGCATCGACAGCACGCTACGGACATTTCAGCCGGAGCAAAAAGATCTCGGTCCCGAAATCAGATGCATGAGATGCTCGAAGCGTTATATACAGCAGGTCCTGCTGATTTCAGTGGGACAAATAACTTCCCTGTGCTCTGGCGCGGGAACACCGAAGGCCTGGGCATGCGGTCTCTCGTTGTTATGCTCTGTAATGAAATCCGGTGCTTTTCATTGCTATTAACAAACGGCTGCCAAAGCTGGGAGACCACTGTTATGAGTTAGGGGTCATTTGATCTCTAATTAATGCAGTAATTCTTCGTGTGCTCCCGGTGTAGTTCTAGAGCAAATGAGTTGACATGTAATTAATACATAAAAGAGCATCTTCCCTCCTTCACTGCCTTTCCTTAACCGACGGGCGTTTGTAAACAGGTTCGGAAGTCTCCTCCTGCACCAGGGCATGGGGATGTGGTCCCGGCCGTGGAAGAGGGCTTGGGCACAGGGCTGCAGGATGGGCTCCCGCAGCAAAGGGAGCGTCCCAGGGCAGAGGAGAGGAGGAATCAGACCATCCCCGAAACGCAGCTGGGCACGGGGCCACACTGCGGGGTGCCAGCACCAAGCTGGGAAATAGAGCGTTCCGTCCTACCTGTAAAATTCTCAGCCCCGACCTGTGACTGAAGATGCTCATTTTGTAGCCAGGGAAAAGCAACAGGGGGCTGAGGCGACGCTTGCCAGCATATTTAACAAATGCTTTGGTGCATTTTCTGCACAAGGATGTCAGGAAGAGCTGAATACTTGTCCTCCCCTTCGTGTTGCTATGAGAAAGGTGAGAGCTCTCAGAGGACAGCCGCTTTGTCCCCTCCTGTCTCTCACGGGGTGGACTTCTACCGCTCCACCAGCACTCTGTGCTCTCTGGCTGGGGAAAGGTGGTTTATGGCTGCAGCGCGGTTTTCCTTTTTCTCTTTGCTACGAATTTAATGTCCACCGCAAATGCAGATCTCTCCATCTGGAGGAGGAATAAACGCCTGCACTGTCTGCTCTGCATAGGCGTGATAACTCATTCTGGAGGACAGGGACGCGTCGCTCTGCGCAGCACTTGGCGAGCGCTGCCGAAGGGCGCTGGGGACAGGGCTGCCTCTTCACCGCTCTGGGTCAGGGCTGGACCCTCTTCTCCTGGGGTGCTCTTCAGAACCGCGAGTCGAGGACCCGCGCAGACGAGGACTGATTGCTCCGTGCCCCTGGGAGCGCGGGTCTGGGCCCTGTGCGGGCAGAGATGCCCCCACCACCCTCCGGCTCTTACCGGTCCCCAACGCCTTGCGGATGACACCGCAGTGACTGACCAGCATGCAGCCTGTGTGAAGTGAGCTGGGGATCTGTAGTCACAGAGGAGGAGAGAAATAATTTCTTTTTGCTTCCTGTAACCCTTTATGGCCTTGGCAGTGTATCTCCTTCTTTCACTCTCCTTCATCGGCTAAGGTTTGCCCTCCCAGCTTTCTGTAACACCATCCCTTTGTTGAAAACCCTAGCTTTCGGGAGCACGGGTTCAATTTCTAAAGTGGTTTATAATGATGATGGCTGCGGAAAAAGATGAAATAACTCACCCATGTGGATTCACGCAGCAGAACCAGAAATCAACGGATCCACAACACTGATTATCTGTAAGGAATGCCGTGTGCTGGTTTGGTGCTTGTGCATCGCATGGGCGTGTGTGTGGGGAGCTGGCTGTGGAAAGTGCCCTTTCCACTGTTCTGTGCGGCCAGCGCCCAGCACATGGGCATGTCCCTGTGCCAGCAGCTTTGCAGGAGAAGCAGAGATGCTGGAGGCTGTGTGGCCCCTGTGCTGCTTTCATGGTGGCTGTAGAATGGCAGAGCATTAGCGGTCCAGTCTCAGCTTCCCTGGGAGCATGGAGCATGACCGCTACCAGGCAGAGTGGTGCAGAGCAGAGCTGAGAATAGCTCTGGTGAAGAGGGTACTCCACCCTTCCTAGTCCATGGGCTTTCATAATTTTTGGCCTTGGCAATGCCTAGCCCCTCCCCAGGTGCTTTCCAGAATCTGGCTCTTAATCCTGTGTGTCCCCAGCCCTTGCTTTCTGTTTTTCTGTCTGCCACTGGATGCAATGCTCTTGGTCATCTCCATCTCACGCCCACTGGCTGCCCCTCTGTCTCGCCCTCCTGTGCCTGCTGCTGAGGTTACCGTGCCTTCAGTTCAGTTTTGCCCTTGTGCCAGCTTCTGTCTCTGCTTCTCAGCAAAGCACACGGGCCAAGAGCAGCATCTCCTCCCTCTGTGCGCGGCGTGGCCCACCGCTGACCCTCGGATATGGTGTGAAGCCAGCAAACCGATAAACAGGGAGCAAGACTCGGCTCTGGGTCGCCAAGGCTTCAACTCATGTATTGAGTTAGAGAGAGAAAAGCTGCCAGCGGGCACTCGCTAGCAGGCTATTTCTGCTCTGAAGAAGCTCAAGAAACATAAACCGCATGTGGCATTAGACTTCTCCCTGTCCTTCATGCTTGTGGGCAAATAAATGCTTTTCTTTTCAGCTCTAGTGAATGCAGGGCTGAGCCTCTCCATCTGAAAACGCTGGGTTTGCTATGGAAACCAGTCCCTGTCTGACAGCTCTCCAGTCCTCATCCAGGGAGGAATCGGAGACAAGGCTCCTGGGCTGGAAACAATGAACACGAGAGAGGCACCGATCCTCTTCTGCACCTCGCTGGGGCAAGCGTGGAGCAACTCCTTCCTTGGCCGGCCTTGCTCTCAGTTTGGGAGGGCAGTAATGGAGAGGGCGACTCGACCCGGGGAGGGAAGCGCAGCAGAAAGCTCCCCATTCTGCTCGTTGCTAAACCGATGCTTTTATTCTTTGCTATTCCTATTCTCTACTCTTTTTCAGTCCTTCCAGATAGGAACGTACAGACAAAGAAGCCACGGTGTTTTAAAGTGGCAGCCCGCTTACAAAGCAAGGATATATGTGGTTAAAAGTTTGCACTCTGTTGGATCATTCCTGCTTTTCTATTTCTTGTCAGGAGACAGAGCTGCGCGGGGACCTGCCAGCCGGCTCCTGGGGGTGGCTGCACTCCGCAGCGGGCGGTGGGTGAGAAGGAGGAGCAGGACAGGCCTGGGGGCACTTGCCTCTCATTCTCAGAAGTCTCTGTCACAGGCGTGGTGCTCAGCAGAGATGCCATGCAGTGATCAGGAACGGAGGAAGCCATTTGGGGTTTGCCTCCACACATTACTGAGCCCCCTGCCTCTGCTTCCAAGGCTGTCCGTAGCCGAGCAGCTATCTGCAGAGCCAGGAGACATCAGCGAGGAGGGTCCGTAAAGCAGCAAGGCATCCGGCGGCGCAAAACCGACTGCGCTCAGGGTCCGCACAGGTCCTCACTGAAGGCTCTTGCAGAAGGCATCACTTCAAAACAAAGACGGATCAGCCCAGTATGGATATGTACATCTGATCGGGTGGTCCAGTGACATTTGTTTGGCCAAACCTGAGTGTCTGCGTCTAAGCGAGTCACCTTTGCACTCTTTACAGTCAATGGAGTCCAGTGCATGATAGTTCTCTTTCTAAACACCTGCACTTGCTCAGCTGAATTGTGTCCCAGCGTCTGTAGCCCAGACTGATCAGACCCCCTCCCCCAAATTAGAATAGTGAAGTGCAGCTGCAAGCATCATCTCATCTCTGGGATCTGTGGTACACAGCAAAGCCACGCTTGGATCAGAGCTGGCCCTTAAAGAGGGGGAGAAGTAGGATCTCGTAAGATTTACGGCTGCCATGGATCATCTCCAGGGCCTTTTTGGGTCTGGCCCTCACATTCTCCACAGTAACCCTCCAGCCAGTCCCCAGCATCACTGCTGCAGACGGGAGAGCCTCTGCAGCTGATACCAGGTCCGTAAATCACCACACCCCCTCCTGCCTGCCTGCCTGCCTGCCCTCCCCAGGAGCACTTAAATTAACTCTAAATGAGCTCTGTTAAGGAGATGTAGGCAATCAGCTGTAAATTATTGCAAGGCACAAGGGCTTCCTTAAAAGCGACAAGCACTTATTGGTCAGTTGGACTCCAGAAGGCACAGCCCCTTAAATCAAAGCCCCCAGGTCAGGCTAAGCAGTGCCTCTGCCATGCTTCCTTGGGCAGAGTCTGTGCTGGCAGGTTGTCAGCATCTTCCTTCCTCCCTGCTGTTCTTTCAAACTGTCCTCTTCAGTGCTAAACCTGTGCAGCCTGCTCCCTCTTTTCAAACTCGTTTTTGCGAACTGTTTTTCAGTTTGAGGACAGCGAGTACTCAAGCTTCAGCTGCTTTTGAGACCTTCTCAAGCTCTTTCCACACTGCGCTGCTGGAAGCTGCAGGGAGGCCAGCTAAAATCAGAAGGTGATGGGAAATGGTATGCTGTTGCTCGGAAAAGGGGTGTCAGTCCCTTTGGGGGGTTGCGCTGTGGTTTGTGAGCCTGTCATTGCGCCTTTCCTCATCCACCGTGTTTGCAAACAGCAGCTGCAAACCTCAGCTTTGAATAGGGAAGGAAATTCTCGGAGAACACAGGGTTTGAGGCATTTCATTCACCTTCTTCTCTCTGAGGTTTGGGGAGATAGATGAGTTAGCATTTTCATCTTCCTTGCCAGAAAAAAAAAGAAAAATAGGATTAGGAAGAAAGCTGTGATGAACTCCTGAATCCAGAAGCTGGAGACTTAAGATATTTAGCAAATTTTTTTTTTTTTAAGATCAGGGATAAAATCCTGAAAGTTAGCAAGACCTGCAACGTGTGAGTGCCCACACATCTCCCTGCCTCTGACGGCTGGGTTGAGGCTCGGGTGGTGCTCCTGCCCCTCGCCACCCTCCCCTTGCCTTTCCTAAGCCCTACAACTGAGGGGGGCAATGGGGTCACAGCAGCCTGTATTTAACGTGAAGACAAGACATTCATCGTCAGCCTGATCCACTAATTCCGGTGCTGTGCGGTGGCAGTGAGTGACAGCTCTGTAATCTCACTCAGGAAGTCATCGTGTGGGTCATATTCTGTCAAGGAAACCACAGGTAATGTTTCTACTTCCTTTCTTGAATTATCCTGGTTTAAAAGCATTTTGGAGTTCCCTCTTGTTTTGGCTGTGATATTAGTCAAGGGAGTTGTGATAAAATGTCATCCTCCCCCAAAATATTTTACCTGCGGACGAGAGCTGTTTGGTTTCTGAGTGAGGCTGGGGCATTTTTGGGTGCAGAAAGTGGAGCAAGGACTGGAGCTCAGTGGGGGGGAGGCTGCAGTAGCAGTCGCAGCGCACAGTTGTGGGGCAGCTGTTTGGAAAATGATGTCTTAGGAGAAAAGGATGGCAAACCCTTGATGACCTCCCTCTCTCCAGGGCCTGGGATCTTCTCGGGTGTTTATTAGTTAGTTCTCAACACAAAGCCTGCCATATCTGATGCCTAACCTTGAAGACAGTTCTCTGGCCCTGGTCGCTCTGCCAACACCAGCGCGCTCGCCTGCAGTTTGCTGAGCCATACGACCCTGCTGCACTACAGGGCAGAGCAGCTGTTCCCGCAGTTTACGGGATGTGTCATCCACATGCTGCAGTCTTGGAGGTTCTTAGGTGTCCAGTGAACATGAAAAGTCCTGAAGTTAGTGAATCTTGTAACTTTCTTCAGTCTTGGGTGATGGAGGGTGCGTTCCTGCGGAGCATTGACATGCAGGCTGCAGCACCCAGGCTGCTGTTGGGTATCTGAGGCATTCTTGTGCAGGATGCTCCTCTCCCCTACAGCTCTGACTGCAAGGTCAGACATAAACGAGCTTCATCCTCTCTGTCAATCCCACTGGTACCCACCTGGAGCTGTGGGGTTGAGTTACTTCTGAAAATCAGGCCAGCAAGGAATGAACTCCAAATAATTCGTGGTAACTTGAGGGTGAAGCATACCTACACTTCTGCCATCGAGGGTGAAAGAGATTTAGGAGCCAAGACTGAGTCAGAAAGCCCGGTGGTCCATGCTACCTGGCTTTCAACGGCCACCCCAAAAAGATGTACTATTGTTGGGGAGTGGTGCTCTGCAGTTTCTGCTTCTGAGCCCAGGGGCAGCCAGCAGTGCAAGGACCCTGAGGGAGCAAGCAGAGGACAGCATGAGCTTATTGCCCGAGCACACAGCAGTGGAGGGAGCCCTTTGTCCCCATCCCCCCCTCAGTGCAACATCTCTGATTTTTAATTCCCAGATGTGTCATGTCAGATACAAAAGCAGCCCTCTGAGCAGGGACTGAAACAGACCTTCTCCTTTCTGCTCTCTGTCCCAGTCTCAGGGTCATCTCCTGCATCATTCTTTGCAAGATTTTGTTGTATTTCTCATGGCAGACCCACGCTCAATGCACTTCATTTTTCAGTCTTTCCTGATAAGGTTACTGATCCAGCCCTTCAGCATGCTTATTGGTTCCTCTCGAATCCGCTTGGATGTGGTTATGATCTGGAGGATTCAGATGCTTGAAGCTGCCCCCATTTCTCTGGAGTCTCCCGCCAACTGCTGAGATGCTGCTTGGTGATGCACAAATATAGCTTCAAGCTTGTGAATTTGCCAGTGAGGTGCAAGTAGACACGTTCAGGGCACCAGGTCTATGAAGGAGCCTCTCCTCCTGCTGTGATGCTCTTGCATCATCATAGAATCATTAAGGTTGGAAAAGACCTCTAAGATCATCAAGTCCAACCGTTAACCATCCATCATTATGAGTTGATGCCACTGGTGTCTTTTGCTAAAAACTGATGATTTTTAACCTGCACGTGGGATCTAACAGCTCTGCTCTGAGGATGTGTGCCTTTGACCAGCCCTGAGCAGTCACTGAGGAATGGCTCTTCCCTCCGGGCAGATGTGCGGGGCCACTGCTTTGCTGTGGGAGCTCACCAGTTTTCAGAGCCTGGCCAGTCCAGACAGTCTGTGTGAAGAGCATCATCTTGTGACTCTGTAATGAGAGCTTCAGCTGCTGGTCTTAAGAGGCATGTTCGTGGTTGTGAAAAGATTGCGTATTATGCACAGGGGCTTTATTTTCCACCCTTTTAAATAGTCTTGTGTTTTCCTGGGATCTCCCTCATGCTCCATCCATGAACTCACTGTTGTGAGTTCTCTTTATATGCAAGAGTATCTCAAGTTACTTCTTCATTTTTGCGTAGGTAGGCAGTCCAACATCCACGTTTGCTTGGCAAGTGTTGTGTTCGGCCACCCTCTCTAACACTGTTCCAGAGTCCAGACTGGCATGCGAGTGCTGTGAATGTAGCTGGGATGGCACTGGGCCTGGCTGTTTCCACTCAGCCTGGATTTCTGGAGCTAAACTCTTCTTGTAGTCTAAAGTTGTTTTCTCTTTCTAATGTCAGAGTCACTGGAGAGGCCATGCTCTGAAATGTCAGACTATTTGTACTTTCTTTTGGGGGTAACGGGTCAGTGACTTCATCTGAAGTTCAGCTCAGACCATTTCTCTTAAAGGTTGGTCCTTCTCAATGTCACATCAGTGCATTCATTAGTTCAGATTTCATCCAAATACGATTTGAAGTGTTTTTAATGATCTTAGACAAAGCTACGATACCTTTCCTCAGCTTTGCATGTTATTTCAGATAGTCCACAGAGACAGGGTGATCGATGGTAAACTTATACTGAGGTCTAGCTGATCTATTACAAGAAGAGCGGGTGAAGCAAATGCAGAAGAGCCAGAAGTGACAGTGTGCACCTTTAGAGGATGGTCACTGGTGTGGAAGGCCAGGTGGGATCTTCCGCTCCATCACAGCCAACTCATGAAGTTCTTTAAAGTACCAGACGTTCTCAGTATCTTCCATATCCACCAACACAGAACTAAGTTTAAGCCTTTTGGTCTATCTGTGTTATCCTGAAGGTTTCTTCTCTCGGATAGGTAGTTTATAACTAGCTCATAAATTAAAAATGCTGGTTTTGTATGTTGCGTATTTCATTTGTTTCCTCTGCTGAATTGCCTGTGTCTGGATGTGAGCTGATCAGTGGTTACACAATCCGCATTCAAATAAGCGGTCTGTAGTTGACAACCACTTATATATATATATGTTTATTTTTTTAAATCCATACCCTGCATCACCCATTCATTAATTTGTGCAAGGCCGTGCAAGTTTCAGATGCACCAGAGCTTACAGGCATCTTGGCAGAAACCTTGTGTGTCCTTTGTTGCAAGTGCTTTTCAGGTCTCACTTTCTCATTCACATTTAGATTTTCTTCTCAGTCTCTTGTAAATGTCTCTCAGCCGTGGGTTTCCCTCGTATTTTTGTCATTATCAGGAGTGGCTGAACTCCCAACAAGCAGAAATTATTGTGCCAGCATTAGAGAACTTGCTTTGGTTTTGTGCATTAGTGCTGCTATCAAGCCTTAACACTTTCTGCAGAGATTGCCATGTTGCCTTGTCTCTGTTCTTTAGTCGCTGTTTTAAGTAGTCAGACTTCCCCACTCGCCTTGAATATCTTCTCCCTCTTTTTTTGAAGTTACTCCCTTTAGAAATGGCTTTAAGTACACTTAGTCTCCCTCTTTCTCAAAGAATTTTGCCTCACATTTGCTTCCCCTCTGGAGAGAAGTTTCTCGTGTGTCACGGGACCGGACTTTCACTGCTGTTATTTCACAGACTGCTTGGACGGCAGCTGGGTTAAGTTGGCTGAGTAGAGCTGAGACACACACACACACACACACACACATTTATTACCATCTCTCATGGCCTGGGAGTATTTATACCTCTAGAATGTGATGTTTTGATGTCCGTTTTTCACCAAACATTTTCTCCTGAAAAATTTCCTTTTGTGGAGCACCCAATGTCCTTCCCTTCCCCTGCGTAAGGATGACAAAAAGGAGGCCAAATAACATTGACCTGTGGTGCTGTGCTGGTCTGACAGCTGGTTTTACATCCAGATGCTCTGTTCTGATCTAATGCAGAAATTGACCTGGGACTATTTTGTCCAAGACTTTCTGGTTTTATTTTTCCCAGCCCTTTGCAAACAGCCTGCCCAGGGTTGACCTGGCATGTGTTTGGTTCACTAGCTCTCTGCAACTCTGCCTTCATGTGGGTACCAACCTGACTACGTGGGGTAGCCTGCCATGGCACAGCTCATTTCTGAAATTCAAATTTGAAATCGAGAGGACAGACAACATGTTTTCCCCTGTGTTTTTTCCATAGCTCCTTGCTGATGAGCCTTGCTATAGTGCGTGGTAGGGCAGTTGCTCCTCCTTCAGCTCCGTTAATTTGCTGTGCTACACTGCTTCCTCCTCTATTTTTCCAGGAATGTGCAGCCCTTAGGACACAAAATTAAAACACTTCAACCTGACCCTAGAGCTAGTCCTCCAAGTTCACCCATGGATAATGCTCTTTCTCTGGCCACTTCCATAAGTTTCTTGGTGTTTTGGGTAAGCAAGAACATCAGAACCTAGAGCTGTTGTAACGGCGATCAGTAATAACAATTGTGTTCTTTCTGATAGGAGAAGGAGCCCCAGGCAAGAACAAACATTTGGCAATGCAAGCACAGAGCAAAAATTCGCTCCCAAGTAAGCCACCTTCCCTTCACTCATTATCAGCCATCATCTTGCAGCTCTCTGGCAGCTCCTCAGATACAGCTCTTTTATCTATAGCCTTTCCCCTCAACACTGATTAGTTGGAAGGCTGATCATTTTCCCCAGAAGTAGCTGCATTTTTCTAGCCTATATCAACCTGCCTTTTTTTTTTCCACAGCCCTCCCTATCATTTATCTACCCCTACTAATGCTGAAAGCTTCTCCAGCTCAGTAGGGGCAAATTTAATTAACCTGCTATTTTCTCCAATTCTCATCTAGATCATTAATGAGTGCCTAATGAGTCTGGGTCTAATAGTGGTCCCAGTGGCCTATCACAGCATATGTCCTCCTCTTGATATATCAACCAGTTAACATTAAGCTTCAACTGGGATCTTTCAGCCAGCAGTAGTCATTCCTTCAATCCAGTGTGAATTGCTGTTTTGTGTAACGTGTCACAAGTGAGTTGGTTGATGCTGTAGTGTGTGTCATCCATCTGCCTGCCTTGCCCCGCCAACTGGAGACGAAGTGTAGGTTTCTGCCTCAAGTCAGGCACTGTGGGGATGCGCCAGCCGGGTCTCTCACCGCGTTGGGCTGATGGGTGAAATGGTTGTACACCAGTGGCCACCACTGCAAGCTGCTCCGTACTCAGCTGGCCAAGCAAGCCCCTGCATGCTGAGGTCCGTCAACACCTGGAGATGGAAGCGTGCACCCTCACGCTGGTAGGTGGCAAGTAAATTTATGTGCCATGGGCTTTGCAGGCAGCTGAGATGAGTCTGAGAACTGCTGTGGCAGTTGCACTTCAGGCGCTGACAGCTCCTGGGGGGGTTTGCCAACTGCAAGAGCTACGCTTGTCCCAGGGACTGGCTGCTGCTGCTGTTTCACTCGCCTTGCTGCTCTCCGGCCAGCTGGAGAAGAGGGGATGCTGTGCTGTGGGAACCAGCCAGAGTCTCAGAAAAGATGAACAGGAGGACACTGAACTGGTTTGATTTGAATTGAGGCAGCGATTTTGAGCAAACCCAGCCGTCAGGCACCCCCGTGCCCTATCCCGTCACAGCAAACCTCAGAGGGACCTTCCAAATCCACATTAGCCCATTCCCTGACAATAGCCTCTGGGCACCAGAAGCTAACACCAGGGCTAAGAGACATGCGTCACCTTTAGAGGGATTTAAACACGTAAGCGGAAAGGAAAAGGAAATAGCTGCTGGATTTTAACAATAGCAAATGTCAAACCGTACATTTGGGAATGGGAAATAATGTAAGGTGACCTCTAGGCTGCTGGGAGAAGAGGTGGAATATTTTGATAATTAACGGGACTTAGGGATTCGGAAAGCATTATCTTAGGGATGAGGGACACACAGTGGCTTCAGCAAAGGATGCTGTCACCTGGGAAGAATGGAGGTCTAGAAGATATTTTATCAATGCAAGAAGCCAGCAGCACAAACGGCTGGAGACACAGGGAGCATGGGTAGCTCTAGGGGAGGACACAGACCTCCCCAGCAGCCGGACCCTGCAGAGGTAGAACATGGTTAGTGAAGGGAAGTGTGAGGTTTTGCTCAGGGCAGAGGAAGACTTAAGCTTCTGGCACCAAGAAGAAGAAAAGCTACACTGTGGTGATGACTGTAAGAGCGATGCAGGCAGGAGAAGATGCGTATACACATCAGCAGAGACCAGGATAAATGTGGTGCAAAGTCAAGAAGATATTGCCTTGCTTTGGAAACAGCACAGGCTTGGTCTGTGAAGCACTGGGAAGACACCCTTCCTTGAGGTGACATTTTAGAAGTCACTGCAGAATTTGTCCACAATTTCCTTTGTCAGCCTGATTTGCTCTGTGTGCTTTCTCCAGTTGCTTGGTATGTCAGGCTGCTGATGCTTGTTACACGACATTGCTGTGTTGTGCTGGTTAGACCAAGCTGTCCAACAAGGGAAGCTGTTTGGGACTGTGTTCTCTGCAAAAGGTGGAGGTGAAGGGAATTTCACCCTAAATAACATCTGAGAAGGAAAACAGCAAGGCAGAGGCCAAGGGTGGTGAAGCAGAAATGGCAGAATCTAAACCCTGGGTGGAAGTAGGCTTTCCTAAGGATGTGGGCAGTAATGCAGGAGCCTTTCTGACTCTCTAATAAAGGTGAGAGTGTCTGAGTTTGCCTAAAGCTACATCTCTGAAAAAATCCCTAGGGGAGCGAAGGCAGAGATGGAGACACCAGGAGAAAAGGACAACCCAGAATTCCTAGCTTTACTCTGGTCTGTTTGTGGCTTCCCTGTGCGAGATCCCCGGCCTCATTCCTCACACAAGGCTGGAGGGGGTTTGCTGGACTGAGATGGTTTGCTGGGCAGTTTTTGTGGAGTTTTGGTTCTGGGAGGTAAGGGTACCGACACGAGTACTAAACTAGAGGTTTGTATGCCAAGGCTGGCACAGAGCTTGCTTTTTTGAAACGTGTTGTCTGGATGGTGCCTGCTGGAACCAGCGGGATTTGCTTTCCTTGTCCTTGCTCCTGTCAGAGGTTGCAGAAGCTATTGCCCCAGAGAAAGAAGAGTTTGCTTCCACTTTGGCAGGGAAAAGAGAGCAGGGCAAAACGAGGAGTCATTTTTTTCCGTCTTCAAATCCATAAGATTTACTCTTCTCTTTCCTTGGCTTGCATCATGTGTGAGAAATTCCGAAGAAAGTAAGTGAATGTTTTGGGATGAGCTTTTTCCGGGCTGTAAGAGAGGGCATATTCTGCCTGTAAATGTATATATTTCCTATTGGGTGCTGTTTTAGTGCCTGATGTTATTGCTCTGAACTTCCAGGTTATCCTGCAGGACTGAGCTTCCCAGGTGCATTTTTGTGATTCTGACATAATTTCTATTCAGAATTTGACCAAATTCTTCCTTTTTTCCACTTCATTTAATTCCTTTGGTGACATGATCCATATTTCCCCCACATCAACAGCTGGTCCATGGTCTCCCAGTGCTGAAGGAGGTGAATTAAGCAAAGATGGCAAATGAAATGGAAAAGAAGCTCGCTTAGTATCATGAAATATTAATAGCCACTTAGTATTAGGGGAAATTAGTCCTGCTGCGCTAAAACTGCCCTGCATGGAATGAGGGAACTGCAGGGTGTGAAGTCTATGTCCCCGTGGAGATTTGCAGGTCCTGGCTGTAGGATGAACATTGCCTTCAATAAGCTTCATGGTTTGGTTCTTTTAATTAAGTAATATGCTTCAGGGGCTGAAGAAAAACCTGTTCCTACAACATCCCTTTGTCAGACAAGGCCAGCAGTGGGACAGCAATCCCTACCTTGCGTGCTGTGGAAGAATAAGGAAAAGTTATTGGCTTGACAGGGCCGTGGTAGAGTGACGTGAATAGCCAATCCTGGAGAAAAACCAGTCTCGTGGAGTCAGTGCTAAGGAAGTCTTTTGTTTTCTCTGAAATGATCCCGAGTGCTCAAGCAGCTTGCTTTTGGAGGCTGTGAAGTTGCATCTCCAGAGGGGGACACCCGGCTGAGGTGAGACCACGTCCATCAGGAGTGGTTTGTGGACAGTGCCAGTAATCCAGGCGTGGATGGATGTGCAAGCCTCTTCCTAAGGCGCATGCATGGAAACGCTGTCAAAATCAGCTGACAAGATCCTAGTTCTAATTCCTTATAAACATCAGAAAAGCAGGGGAGCCCCAGAGGCAGGGAAGGCCAGTGCCCAGCACCGGTTTCAAGCAGGAAAGCTCAGGAGGTAAGGAGAGGCTGGCCAGTTCGATCTCAGTGCTGTGGGAGAAAGAGTAAATGTTAACATAGCTAGAGACCAAATACGCAGAAATACCATTAATTTCAACTGGTAGATTTCCCAGAAAGTATTCTGAAACCCAGTCAATTTCTCAGGTTTTTTCCTGATATTGTTTTTAAAGATGTTGCTGTTATTTTAATCATATTGCCACAATGCCAACAAGCCCCAGGCATGGACTAATGTCCTGGTGAATTAGATGTGGACAAAAAACCCCCAGTCTCTGCTCATGTATCTGGATTTTCATAATATATTTAGACTTGTGTCAGGCACTTGATTTACTTGGCTGAAAATATACTCTCCATTGAATCAATGGACAGTTATTAAGTGGATTAAGAAACAGGCAGCTAAAAGCTCTCAAAATGCGATTGTTGTTGGAGGATCATTGCTGATCGCTGCTTGCACGGTAGCTTAGCAAGATTCAGCTTTCACCCTGGTGTATCTCACGATTTTCATGAATGATCTGGAAAAACGCATAAATTAGTTGCCCCTAAAGTTTGCAGCTGACTCAAATTTTGCCATGATGAATAATGATGAAGGCAAGTCTCCAATGCAGAGCAACTGCAATTGCTTGGTAGACTGGCAACCGTGAAACAACATGAATCTTAACACAGCTGAATGCTCGGTCATCCGTCTCCGAGTACAGAATGTTGGCCACTCTGTCAGACTGGGGACTGCCTGCTCGAGGGCAGCAACTCCCAGATTGATTGAGGGGCCATACTGGATAACAGGTGATTATGAACATTTAATGCCCTGTAATGGTGAAATGGATGAACGTGCTTCCCGCATAAAGAGAGGAGTCGGAAGCCGGAATAGGGAGCTTTTATCCGCTTTGATTAAGAAGCAGGAGGGTGCCGTAATCTACTGTAGCTGTAGTGAGACCTAAAGGCTGGAAGCTGAACCGAGGGCTTTTGGCATGGAGATCTAGTGCAAATTCCTGGTGGTGTGCTATGGGGTCTCTGAACTCGGGGTGAGTATCTGTTGTAAGGGATGCGGGCAGCTCAGCCAGGGACCGGGGGCTGCTGCCTGTGGTGAGCCTGGAGCCGTGTCTCGGCTGCAGGCTGGGATGCCTTCCCCGCTGCTCGCCTCCTGGTTTCCACACGGACGGGAAGGGGTGTCGTTAGCGTCCTGTTGGACGCTTGTTTAGCTTGGCTTCACGGAGTCTGCACGTCACAGAGAAATATGTTTGTAGAGTTGTGGGTGTCGTGTTTCTTATCTGGCGGGAGTGGATGAGAGCGCTGCAGAAGGGCAGGCAAGCACATCTAATGCCAAAACTGCAGCGAGACAAAGCCGACACCTGGTAAAGACAGCGGCAGTTGAATTTGCACTCTTATTAAAAACCAGTCCCGGCTTTTATCTGGGAAAGAAAAAGCTATGTGAATGTAGCAGGGATGTGTGCCAGAGAGGTGGGAGGGATGCCAACAGAGACAGGGGAAGGAGGCAGAGCGGGGAGCGTGGCTGGACCGGGCTCTGTCCCACTGTGGGGATGGAGGGGCCAGGGGACTGCTGAGAAACGCCTGTGTCTGCACCACGGAGCCTGCGGTGAGGCAGCTTTGTGGTAGGGACCTCACGTTTCACTGTGATTCAGTTGCTCCACTGTTTGAGGTTTAGATTGGGTATCAGGAAAAATTTCTTTACTGAAAGAGTGGTCAGACATTCAAACAGGCTGCCCAGGGCAGTGGTGGAGTCACCATCCCTGGAGGTGTTCAGAAAACCTGTAGGTATGGCACTTCAGGACATGGTTTAGCAAGCGTGGTTGTGTTGGTTTGACAGTTGGACCGGATGATCTTAAAGGTCATTTCCAACCTTTATGATTCTGTGATTCTGTGGCAGTTCATGGGGTGGTGTGGGGAGCTCTGGTCATCCAGGCTGGGAAAGGAGAGCATCAGGTTGTGAGCAGGGTAGAGAAATACAATCTTCAGTCACCCGTGTCTACCCTCTTGTTTTTGTTTCTACCTGTTCTTTGAAAAAGTGGTTGTGTCTAAAGCTGCAATTAAAATGCTCTCCCTCTTCCCGTCCCGCTTGCGTTGCCTGGGGCACTAGCTCCTGAGCTGTTTCTTCAGCTGCAGGGGTTGTCTGCATCCACGCAGACAACCAAACTGAGGTTGAGGGGGACACTTTTGGAGCATTTTTTCCTTCCGGGCTCTTTCCTAGACTTCATTGCTCCACTCTGTGTTATCTGTAGATAATAGTCTGTAAGCAAAAGCTGAGATAAGTGTCATTTTGGAGGAAAACCGAGAAAAATGCTGCTTAGTGCAACGGGGCTCTTCCAGTGCTGGAGATGTGGGGGTGGGATGTGCAGCTGGCAGGTGGGGTGCAGTCCCAGATGGCGGGGGGGAGCAGGTGTAGATGCCATCTGGAGTTTTACCTCTCCTTTCTGAGTCACTCGCACACAGTGCTTCCACCAGTGCCAGCTTTGGGTAGGCAGGAAACTCTGCTTCTTAGTAATGATGTTTTGAAGCATTCATTCCTGAGGTACTTTGGGCTCCATGGGAGGTCTAAGTCATCTCAAGAACCACAGTTTACTTCCTCTGGACACCTGTTTATCCCTGATTTTTTACAAATATGGCACAGATAATATTAACTTCTGTAGGAGCTAGCTGTGATTCACAATGCATATTTTCTCACTTCATTCTTCACAGCGTGAGGATTGAATGGTGGCAATATCATAGATGATCCTGTTCATGGAATGTGCTGAATGTATCCCATGCAGATAAGATGTAAATGAGGATCGTGACCACTTCGATGCCTTTACCCACTGTGCTGGGGGACCGGTTGCAGCTTCTTTCACTCTGCTTTCTTAGGCAGCCTGGGATCTGCTAGGATTCACTGGCCTCGGTGTGGATTCTAGTCATGCGGCGCTTTGCGGAAGGCAGCGTGGCAGGGATAGCTATGGTAACGCCATGGCCATAGGTGGCTGTGACCTGGAAAACACACGATGTGATGTTTCTCCCTGGCCGTGTGGAAGCAGCCCACCCCTCCCCTGCGCACCATACCTGGTGGATCGGGACCACAGTAGCTGCTTGGAGCGGCCGGCTAAGATCAGTCTGTGACATCAGGTGGATTTGGAGACTTCAGCTTGTACCTGCAGGCTTACATGGAGGTCTGTCTGGCCTTGTTCTGCTGGCTCTCCTGCAGCAAGCCTACCACCTTCCTGCCTGTCCTCACGTGCATGAGATTTTTGCCTCTCCTCCAGCTATTACTGTTGTCTGATAACTGGCACGGTATCATGTCAAACTCGCCTGCTTGGGGCCAGATCCCTACAAATCCCGTGGGCTCTGCTGGGTGTAGAGGCTGGTGCTGAGATTGGCCTGGGGGAAGCTCTGGTGCAGGGACCTTTGAGGTGTCATGCTGGTGGAGGGGACACTAGAGAGGGCCAGGAGCAAGGCAATGCCAAGACTTTGTATTTTCTCGTTAGGAGAGCCGAACACGACCGTAGTTATTCCAGTGTTAAGCAACCATACGTGATCACATCCTGAAAGGGGACACACTTCTGCATATGGTGGGGAAACCAGCTTGCCTCTGAGAGAGAAAAAGGGAATACTGGGAGATTCTGGGTGGGCCAGCAGCATCTGGGACCTACACTGTCTGCGTGGAAAGGACCGGGGCTGAATGGTATAAACCTGCTTCAGAGGCCTTTTCTACAGGAATTCTCCATATCTTTACGTTAAGGTCGTAGGCTTTTCCCTCTAAAAGGTCTAAGCTTTTCCCTTCCAGATATGTGATAGATAGTTGGAAATAGGACAGATGGAAAACATGCAGATTTATTACATCTTGCGCAAGAACAGCTGAAAATTCTGCCTCTGCTGATAGAATTGGCAGAGGTTGTCTGACCTGGTGAGGTGGCAGAGCACAGAGCTGGTGAGAGCGTTCATTGAAGCATGGCCTAGGATGTCCGTAGGATTTTCCTATGCTTATCCATAGGAAACGGTGATAACTAGGTCAGCCTTTCAATGTCTGAGAATAGCCTCATATCAAAGATGCAAGCAAATTTATTCCTCTTTTAACTTAAACCTTTTTAAGGAGCATCTTTAGCCTGTATTGATAGGTAGGGATTACAAAGTCCTTATTTCTGTCAACTACTGCTGCAGCTCGGCTGCTGGATCAGGAAGATGCCACTGCTACAGCCAGCTTACATTTTAAGGTTTGGGCACAGCAGTGCAGGATGGTAATATTTCTACTTGAAGGAAAGTGGATATTTGGGTACATGATTTGTTGCGGTGAGGGGTTTCACAGTAAAATCATAACCACAGACTAGATGGCAGATGCAATTCAACATTTATAAATACAAAGTAATGTACGCTGGCAAACGGCCCAGACCCTTACCTAAACAAGCACAATGATGGGCTCTAAATGGGCTACTGCTGCTCAGCAAAGTGATCTCGGGGACTTTGTGGAGGGCTCCCTGAAAGGCTCAGCTTGATGCCATGCGCTGGCAGGCAGAGAGCAGGAGCTGTAAGGGACAGGGCAGGGCCCCTAAGCCTCTGCAGAAGTCCATGCTGCAGGGGCATCCCAAGTATTGTCCTTCCACCCCTACAGTGAAGAGGACCTGGAAAAGATGCAGCAAAGTACAGCAAAGAAGTCTGGAGCAGCATTCACACAATGACCTAGGGCTTGGAGGAAACCTGAGCGAGTGGAAGGAAGGTTTTTATGGTCTGTTAAGGAGAAAGGGAAGTTCTGCCTCAGGCAGGCCACTGCTTGCGCGGGGCCTGGAGAAGATGCCAAGGCAACGCTCGCACCCTTTGATGTTGCCTTTCCATCTGCATCTGCTCCTGACCTCTGTGTCAGATCAGCCGGACAGGGCCCTGTCTGACTCGGTCCTGCTCTTCTGTGTTCTTGTGTTGCAACGAGGGCTTTTCTGTTTCTGGTTTCCAGGTCTCACTGGGCATTACTAGCCTATAATAATTTATATTAGTGTTATCGTTATACAGGGACCTAATGACTCCTGTGTTTAAATCCCTTGATATTTTCCCTGTGAATGTTTCTCCTGACCTTTTCTTTGACACTCTTTCACACCTCCGTGGCTTGCAGCAACCTTTGAAACTCAGCAGAAGGAAAACCCTCTGGTTAGGGAAGAGACTTTTTCTTTTTTTTCTCTCATCAAATTTGTATTCAAATTGGCTGAAAGATAAACTGTTAACTATCACCTTTTCCTTTCTTTCTCTCCCTGGTGTTGCTGAGGGAAATGCTAGCAAACCACCAGAAGTATAACCCAGCCCAAATGCTGTTAGGCTAAACCGATGGTGCTGCCAGAATGCTGGGAGCTCTGGAGAGCCCCTGGCAGGGGTGGGGAGCAGCCGTGGCCCGGAGCTGCTGTGGCACGTGCCCGTGGACGGACAGAGCTGCCCCTGTGAAGGTTTGTGCTGCACTCAGCCCACGTGATGAATCCTGTAGCTCAGCCCTGAGCGGTGTTGAAGAATCAGCGTTCAAACCCCTCTGGAGATTTGTGAGGATGGAGTCTAAGAATTGCAGGTGATACAACTCGCTTTTACCTTCTTCCCTTAAAAATATCCCTGCAATATTAAATCCAAAAATCACATTAAGGGAGCATGATTTAGGTGGAAAAGATGAACACCCAGAAGTTAGGAAATGGCACATGTATTGCCTCCATCGCCTGCCTGGATGCGTTACGGAAATGGCCTTTCATTTCTGACCGCATATGATATTTGTTCTGCTGAAATCCTGTCTCATTCAGGGCAGAGACTGGATGCACCAAAGAGCAGGACTGAGCCTGTGCTGCCAAAGGGAGTGAGAAGCACCACAGTCCCAAAGGTTAATGGATCTGGTTGCAGTCCCAGAGCATGTGGGATCAGAGACTGTACCTTTAGAAGTTAGAGGTGGGGTTCAGGTGCCTAAACATTGCTGCCTGCTGCCGTTTATATCACACCCAGCTCCAGCTGCTGGAGGAACACAGGTCTAGAGGAGCTGTGTCACATTTGCCCACACTCATGTTGGCATCCAAGAACCCCAGGGGTGTCTGAAATGGAATTAGCTGCCCGTTTTTAGGCAGCTGGGATTCCGTACCAGAACAAGGCATAGGTGTTTTGGTGTGAGCTGGGGCTCTGAGCTCCATAACGGCCCGTGGAGACGGAGGTGACCCAGTCAGCCGAGCCTGGGGAGCAATTCAGTGCCCCAGAGCAGCGTCGGAGCTGCAGTCAGCTCGCTCGCTCCAATAGCCCCACTGACTCTTTTCCTCAAGAGGGGTGCCCGGCCCCCCAGCATCCCTACGGAGCTACAGATGTGCCACAGGACCTGCAGCAGCCCCAGAATTTTCTGTTGCAGCTGGCTGCCAGGCAGCTGCCTGAGGATGCTTGCAGGGCAGCGGGCACCTGCATGCTGAGATCTGCTCTGCTCGTACCTGCTCTGGGTCCTCGGTTCCCTGGAGGTGTAGCACTGGTTGCTTTTCGCAGGTGTTTGTGGGGTGACAGAGCATCACTCCACTCCTCTCCTCTCCTCCTCGCCCTAAAGCTGCTCCAGCTTGCACCGTCATGAAACAGCCTTCATCTCCGCAGCGGAGGGAGGGAGGAGGCAGCAGAAGGGAGGGGAAACTCCAGCCTGGGGTGAGACTACTCCAAACCTATTCTCCTCCCTCATTCACCTCTCAGTTTGCCTTCAATGTGAAATGCATAAAAGTGCTGCTCTCTTCCTTTGGCCCACATGGCCTCGCACGCACAGACCCACCTTTGGCCGCAGGACAAAGCGGGAGACGCTGAAGCTGCTTTGCAGAGGGTCTTTCAAAGCCGTGTGCTGAATTTCAAACAATATCTGTTCAGAACAGGGAATTAAGCAGCTGTAGTGTCTCTGTACTATAAACAAAGGCAAAATGCTGTGTGCATCAGCAAAAGGCTTTGTATTGTAAAGTAGTCTCTTTATGTCCAACCAGGAGAGAATTCAAATGATTATTGACCCTCCACTGTAGGAAAGCCGCATTATAATATCTCCAAATCAATAGAGACAAGTGCAGAGCGGCAGAGAAAGGCCACGGCTCTGCAAACTGCAGAAAATTGCATTTTGCTTTGGCCTCTTAAAAAGTTTGCAAAGCATCTATTAGAGGCCCCCGGAGCCTTTTCTTTCTAATTGCCATGTTTGACAATGTGATCGCACAGGGGACCAGCGGAAAGACAGATAATGGACCCACTTTAATTGCTTCCCAGTTCCATGAGTCATAACACTTTTGAGATGGCAAAGGGGAAGTGCGGCAGTTTGACTGAAGGAGGTTTCTGGCTTTTAAGAAAGCTCTGGAGGAACAAATGCTAAACTCAAAGCCAAATTCTTGGAGGGGCTGAAGGTTCCAGGTACTGGGTTTTCTTTCATCTTTTGCTTTTGACTGGAACTATCCAGTTAAGTTTTAATCACGTTCTGGAAGGGGTAGGAGTGGCTTCTCGTCTAAGAGACGAGGGAATGGATGTCGCGCCAAGGGCCTTTTTCTCAGGGGTGGGTGTTAAAGTTGGGTCCATCAGGTGGTGGAGGGTCCGACATCAGTCAGTGGGCAGTACTGGTGGGAGCACACTTTTCACGCAGAGCTCCAGATGACTCATCTGGTCGATCAAGGGAAGGACACTGGATTTGGCACATATTTCTGGGAACAGGCACACTATGGACTGTCTGACCTCCCTCCTCCCTGTGACACCAGTGAATATCTCTTCTACTTCTAAGGGCAGGGTGTGTTTTTCGTGGAAAAGGAAGGACTCCACAGCCAGAGCTGAACCGAGTGCTCCAGGAAAAGAAACGATGGCATTTGTTTGTGCCAGCTGGGCTGCAGAGCAGCTGGGCTCTTTCTGCCAAGGCTTCTGGATTCTTGTCATCTGCCTTTAACCAGGTCTTTGACTTTTCTGCTCAGGGCAGCACCCACTGGGAACCCTCAGCATCAATGATACTTGGTGCCTCCCAAGAGGAGCAGAAGCCCATGACACTCACACTTTTCAGCTGTGTGATCTTTGCCTGGTCACACTCTGAAGAGCTTCATCCTTCCCCCCTGCTTTGTGCCAAGGGAAACAAGCTTCAGTGTGGTGTACAGGACAGCGTGCAGTCTGTGGGTGCTGCCAGGATGGGTCCCAGCCTCTCTGGGGATGGAGTGGTTTGCCTGGGTGCTGCCTTCACCTCAGCTGGACAAGCCCTGGGCCATGGTGGTTGTGAAGGAGGAGAAGAGGATGGAAAGAAGGAGGTCATCAGAAAGGGGGAAGGGCAAGGGGAGGTGAAGAGAACAGAAGAAGGTGGAGCACCTGGTTTGGTGCCAGGGTGCCCGGCTGATGGGTGTTGGAGTGCCTGGTTCCTGTACACGCCTCTGCAGTACAGTCCCCGGATCAGTGCTCCAGCTCCTTCCTCCGCGCTGTGGCCCTGGCTCTGTGCTAGAGCAGGAGGCTCAGCGAGGTGACGCTCCACGCCATGCTGCAGGGCTCAGCTCAGCATCAGGGGCCTTGGGTCTGTGCTTTGCTTCAGGACGCTGGGCCCCAGAACAGGTGCCTGTTTCCAGCGGATGCTCTCAAGCCCTGGGGGCACAGGGCAGTGACACCATTGCCCTGTCTTGATCTTGCAGGGCTTGGTCTAAGGTAGCAGACTGCCTCAAAATATGGGGGTACATTCCAGGCAGGCAGGAACAAGCACTGCTGTGCTTCAGACCATCCTAAAATTGTGTGGCTGTGTTAATGTGGCTTGATGCCAGGTCTTAGCGACATTCCTCCCATGACTCTGCCTTGTGCTTGTCCCTGTCCTAAAGTGGTCGCTTGGTACCTGGTCGGAAAAAGCAAGGTACTGTTTGCCTGGAATTGGATGGGTGAAACTCTGCTGGTGCAAGGTCTGGATGGCTCATGGCACTTGGTGGCCACTGTGGTCTGGGACACACTGGGCACAAGGCACAGTTACTGGTTGAACACCAGTGATGGAAAAGCTCCATGGAGGAGCAGGGGAAGGCCAAGGCATGGTACTTCTGGCTGCTGCCACAGCAGACCCCAGGCTGGCTCGGGAGGAAAGGGTCGCCTTGACTTCCCAATGCTGTCTGGGGACTGCACGTGAACCTGCGCTTGCTTCAGGCCCTGCTCTGGCCGGGGACCCCCTGACAACTGCTGGGTGCTGAGCTTCATCACGGATCAGTCAGGACATGGTTGAGCTGCACGGCAGGAAACTAACTGGAAAAAAGCTTTGAGGGATGATTGACAGTAACTGTCTCTGGTGGAAGGAGCTAATCCGAGCAGCTCATGAACACCAGGTCCCTAATTAAAGCACACAGGCTAGCCCTGCCTGTAATTAATTTCCCTGTGCTGCTCCACTGGCAGCCAGCTATCAGTGCCACTGACTCACAGCTCCCGGCAGCCTCAGAGGCATCGGCGGCAGCAGCAGAAAAGCCGTGGTTCAGAGTGGAGCAGGGTTTGCCCCTTCCCTTCTGCTCCTCTGTGCTGGGGAGAACCCGTCGCGTGCCTGCAGCTCTGCACGCGCCCGGGGGCTGGGATGAGACCTCGCTGTGGGGCCCGGCAGCCCTGTCCATCAGAGAGAGCTGGAGGGGCACGCTCAGGGCACAAGCGGTCGGATGGCCAGAGGGTGCAGGAGCGTGGCTGTCAGGAGGGGTGACACAGGGCAGGGTGGTGTCCGTATGCATGGCTTGTTCTCTCTTTCTCTCCCCATGTCTGCATATATTTATTACGCACTTGCCTCCCCTGGCTGGAGCTGGAACAGGAGTGTTGTTGTGATTCCTCTCCCATAGGAATGGTTCTTTGCGTTCACTCCGCTGTGAGCATGCCGCATACGTAGCAGGCATGTGGGATGCATCTGGGCTGCGGTTGGATTTTCCCCGAGGAGGCTGTAGCCCCCGCGCTGCTGCCAAGGCAGGGAGGAGCAGCGGGGATTGCCGTGGAGCCCGCAGTCCCAGCGCCGTTCTGCTGGAGCAGGTGGTGTTGCGTAGCGAGGTGAATCCCGTTGCTCCAGTGCCACCCCTGCCCCCGTCAGCTGAATCACGGGACTGAAGAAAGAGGCTCCAGAAAGTCCTGTTTCTCTGGCTACAGGCTGTCATTATCAGCTGGAGAGGAATTGTGCTGGTCAGGGAGTTGCCGGCGTTGTTTTAATTTCCCAGGAGGCCCCTCTTGGTGTGACATGTCTGCAGCAGAGGATTTCAGTTGTCTCGTGTTACTTCACTCCATACAATGGGACGTGATATGTCAAAACATGACAAGCCAGCCAGAACGTGTCATAATACTGCACTCAAAACACTGCCTTCCAGGGATGCTCAGCAGCTAATAATATCAGGCTCAAATTATCTCTGCATGCTGAGCTGTTATTTTTAATCCCATGTGGACTATGATATATAGGAGTGTCCTGCCTATATTGGACTGTTGGATCACCACAGATTTATTAGCTGCACACAGTTGAACTATTTTGACTAGACTGAAACTCAGGCCTGGGATCGCAGCCTGTCATTGCAGAAGAGCAACTTTCCCACCTTGGCGTCTCCAATAACTTTGTTATTGCTTCAGTAAATGGTTTGGTGAGATTTCCGTATGATTTAATCCTTTATCGCTGGCGTTTGAAGTTGCTACTTCGATGCAGAGATGATGTGATTTCATTAGCAATGCGATCGCCTTTCAGGCTTTTCTGTGAGATGCAGCCTCTGGTCTCCAGGCTTTGGCCCCACGGGAGCCATCGTGCTGCACTGTGCACGTGTGGCTGGATGCAGCCGGGCTCTATACAGTCTCCTCAGTTTATCCCATTTTGCATTGTAAAACAATATTTTCAGTCTTTCCAGGAAGAAAAAACCTGCCACGACAGCGAAGAGGGAAAGCTGCTTGTTGTCCCCAGGCTGGAGATCCCCAGCGATGGGGAGGAAAGTGTCTTTTTTGCCAGAGGTGCTGTGATGAGCTGGGAAGGAGGCACACGTGTCCCTGCTCACACGTGGTGACCTTCACAAAGGGACCTTCCCGCTGCCACGGTGGCTGCCCATTCCTTTTAGCTTCCATATGAGGTTTAGAGGAAGCAATCTAACTACTGGCTGCTAATTCCTGGTAAAGCACTGCCGAACCTGCCTCTCTTCACTGCCTTCCCCACCACGGGTAGGTCTCTCTGCAGGTCTCTCTTTCAGCTGGAGATTCACCCCAACCCTCCCTCCGAGGTCCACTTCCAGAAGATGCTGCTGCTGCGCAGCCTCTGCTCGTCTCTGCCCATCCTTGGGGCCCTTTCCCAGCGTCCCAGCTGGGGCTGGTGAATTTGGGGAATCAAAACATTTCCTCGTGATTCCTGTGCAGCCCAGCACCTGGGGAAATGGGTGGTCACCCCCATAAGAAAATGTTCCTCTGAGGGGCTCTTCAACCCCAGTGGGCTGCCTGCATGCTTAGGACACATGAAATCCACTTCTGCCTTGCAGACTTTGAGGAATCCCTCAATCAAGCATTGCATGTGATTTTCTTCAACAGCAGCACTGCCCTCTGTGGAAAAAAGTGCTGTTTTCTCCTCTTCCTTGGTGGCTGCACAGATTCAAAGGAAAAAAAGGGGAGAGAGGAGGAGAAGAGAGAATACGTGGCATAAAGTTTGGACCAAGAGAAGGAAAGGATGCTCTTGGTCACAAGACCTCTACAGGCAGGTCTGACCTGTACATTATTCTGGGAAACTCTCGCAGTTTTTTTTTTACGGGAAGACCAGATCAGTCCAAAATTGCTCATGGAAAGTCACAAAGCCACATTTCCATCTTACATTTTGCGTGCAATCTGGGGACACCTGCTCATGTTGGGGAGTTGTTCGACATTCCCAAAAAGCAAGGAGCTGGTGGCACTGCTGCAATGGGACGCAGAGCTGCCTAGGACAACCCTGTGGCTGCAGCCATCAGCCAAAGCTGGGCAGATGCTTTACCGTAGGCTGAACTGTGCTAAATGTGCCCGTGGCAGAGACAAACGGCCCCCAGAAGACAGCTCCTTTGCCCAGCAGTAAGCTCTCTGGAACAGGGCTCGTGTTAGGTGTGCATCCAGGACCCATGGTGCAAATACGTAATGATCACTCTCTCTCGCCACCAAAGTCAGGGGCCTCCCAAGTATGAAAGGCTGAGGAGATGCTCGGACTTTGTCACGACGAGTGTATGTTGATTGTAGCTATTGCGTTGAGTGGTAGAGCATTTTTAATTCTGCATTTTAGTTGTTTGGCTCCCCTGGCATATGTTGTTTGTGGTTAGTGGCAACGCACTTTAGAAGGGTGATTTTCAGGCTCGTCTATTAGTTGCGAAGAAAAGCACTGTCCCATGACCCTGGCTAATTTGCATACTATTTTTGTTATCCTTTAGGAAGCAGACTGCTGATTTTGGTGCTTTGCTTGAACATCCAGTCAGAAGTGGAGTCTTGCCCTGGGGCGTGTGTATGCTACAGTGAACCCAAGATTACAATAAGTTGTCAGCAGCAAGGACTGACAGCAATCCCCACTGAGATACCCATCCAGAGCCAGCGAATCTTCCTGCACAACAACAGGATAACCCTTGTGAGGTCCACCAGCTTCACCTCCTGCCGCAACATGACAATTCTTTGGATCCACTCCAACAACATCAGCCTCATTGAGCCTGGAGCCTTCTATGGGCTCAACAAACTGGAGGAGTTAGATCTCAGCGACAACACGAACCTGAAATCTATCAACCCTGTCACTTTCCGGGGTCTTGTTCACCTCCACACATTACACCTGGATCGCTGTGGGCTCCTGGAGCTCTCCACAGGGCTTTTTCGAGGTTTGTTCTCCTTGCAATATCTCTACCTTCAGGATAATAATCTTCAGAACCTGCTGGATGATACCTTCATAGATCTCGCAAACCTCACCTACCTGTTTTTGCACGGTAACAAAATCAAGAGCTTGTCAGAGAACGTCTTTCGTGGGCTAATCAACCTCGACCGGCTGCTTCTGCACCAGAACAGGGTCAGCCTGGTTCACCGCCGGTCTTTTCATGACCTTGGGAAAGTGATGACCTTGTATCTGTTTAACAACAACCTGACCGTGCTCGCAGGGGAAACCATGGCTCCACTGGTGTCCCTCCAGTACCTGCGCTTGAATGGCAACCAGTGGATCTGTGACTGCCAGGCCCGGTCTCTCTGGAATTGGTTTAAGCAGTTTAAAGGGTCATCTTCGGAGCTGGAGTGCCACCTTCCCCCCCGCTTGGCAGGGAGAGACCTCAAAAGGCTGCAGAGCGCCGACTTGGAAGGGTGCGTCGACTCCTTCAACCAGATACGAACAAGCGTTTTTAGCACTAAGACCAGGTCTGGTAAACTGTCAACCGGGGTCCCGCCTCTCGCCTCCCACAACGGCTCCCCGAAGTGCTGCCAGCCAGAAACGGATAAGTCTTTTATTTACGAAGCTAAAGGCAAGGCAGGTCCTTCTTCCCACAGCAGCCGGCCTTCCTCCAACAACCCTCTCAAGGATAAGGAGAACATGTCCAAAACCAAGTATGTTGAGACGGACCCTTCCAAAAATGGCAGCAACAAGCAGATAAATGATTCCCCCTTTGGGACCTTCCCCAGCATTGTAGACCCTCCATTGACCAAGTTGAAACCAGAATTTCTAGAGCCTATTGAACCTTCCACAATCCCAACCAGAAAGAGGCAGGGCTGCTCTAAAAAGAACAAATCAAAGGCCCAGTGCCGCCTCACCCAGCAAGCAAACAGCTCCACGTTACAGCTCAGCCTAAGCCTTTTGATCCCCCCCTTGGTGTGGAGCTTACTGTTATTCTGCTAAAATTAACTCTTTTCCTGGGTTGATGACACTTTAATACTAGACTTTTGCTGACCTCCATAAATGTTGCAAACAAAAGCAAAACTACCATCCACCCTGAGAAAGCTTTGTTACACAAAAGTTAACTGGATGCCTTTATAAAAAAAAAAAAACAAACCACAAAAAACACAAAAAAGACAAACACCGAGATGTACATAATTTATTTGTCCTGAAACCTGTGAATTATACCTTTGGTCTTCGGAACTGCACTTGCCCACAAAGCAGCTTTTGCTACAGCAGATGGTAAAGAAATATGGTTTATTTACAGGAAAGAAAAAAAAAAAAGTGTAAGAAATGCTCTGAAAAGAATGTCTAAAATCTGTTTGTAACTTGACATCACACTGAACAATATTGCAGGTTCCCATTTGCAGAGGTAATGAATTTGATGCTGTTTTAATCCTATGTTTATTAATATTGCAGTTTTTCCGTATTCATTCCATCACACCATGTTTATGGGCAGCATTTGTTAAAGAATGCTACCTTTTCCTTCACAAGATTGCAGTATATATAGATATGCATTTTATTTTACTTGTGTACAAGTATACAAAAAAATATAAAATAAAGATTTCTTTTTCCTAAATGGTTGTCATCTGCAAGGCATGAAGTACGCTAACCAGCTAAAAAGCTGAAAAATTAAAAGGATGTTGAGCAATCCATGATCTGAAGGCAGTCTGAGCATTTAACACGACAGCAATAAATAAGACATACTCGGTGTGGTTATGCAATCTTTAACTGGTGCCAGCAAAGAGCTTTCTTGCGTGAAACATGCTCTGCTAATGCTCCTGTTTCTCTTCGGACTGTCTCACGCATTCGCCCCGCGTCATTCATATTTCAGGATGCTCAGAATAGCAGGAAATATTATCCCAGCCCTTTGGAGCTGAGGACTCCAGGCTGCAGGTAGAGGAACATTAGTAAGCAATCCCAAGAAGTCGGGCAGGGCCGTTTTTCTTTGATATGCACAGATGACTGGACTCAGCTCTGTGATGAATGAACCAGAAGGTACTTCCAGAGTGGAGCAGAACTCAGGCTTGCATTTATGAAATAGGGTGTATCTCCTCAAACAGGCAGATCCTGGCCACAGGCTGGCTGTGCTGGAGAGCTGGTGTCTATTCCTGGCTGTACCGCCAGTGCTTTGTGGAGTCACTGTGCAAGTGGCTTCATCTTCTGTATGACCCCCATCTTTGACATCAGGATGCTATGAAAATAAACCCATCCATGTCTGGTTGGCCCCATACCACACAGCGGGCCATAAAGCACCTGCCAAGGTAGCTGTGTTCTCCCTGTGCTGCGGACACTGTGTGCTCTGCATGTGCTCCTGGCTGTGGCAGGGTTGTGCAGAGGGTTTGCCAGGAGGTTGCGTTTCCTTGTCAAACTATAGATTTTCTTCTGTGCTTCTCTCATCAGGAAGACTGTTGAGGTTACTGAGGTCTATGCACGCAAGACCAGCCTGTCACAAGCAGGTGGCATGTAGCGTGGGCGAGAGAAGAGTGAGAGCAGTGTCAGGGGTGTACCAAGGTCTGGGGAACATGCAGTAGAGGACTATGTGTGCAAGTCAGACTGAGGGTCTGCAGGCTGCACCGGCCACCATTGGGGTTCACAGCACTGGGACTGGTGCTCAGCTTCGCAGAACAACCACACATGGAAGAGGGAGGGACCATCGCAAACTGGGAGTGAAGGACATCAGCAGGGCTGTGACCTACTGCCAGCTTGCTCTAGGCTTGATGGTTCATGATGAGGGAACAGCAACCATGGGAAGAAGCAGGGGAGGATGCTTGGATGGCTCAGGTCCCAGAGAGACTGTGAAGCTGCAGGTTGGGCAGCCAGTGTGTCAGTGCCTGAGGCCCGCCTGCAACAACTTCATGGAGTGTTGCTGCGTACTTTCTACCTCTGCCACAGCCAGTTTCCAGCTCTGTGAATGACAGGCTGGGTGATGATGCCCAAACTGTTGCATTTGTGATCTGTCTCCTCCAAACCCACCACTGGGGCTGCAAAAATACGTGGCACAGACCAGTACTGGTGAACAGCCTGCTCTGGGCACTGAGGTGGGGAATGATCGGTCAGTACCAGCTGTGCTGCTGGGCAGGAGATTCTGTGCAGCATGGCCCCGGCATCCTGGCAGATCTGACTGCTGCCATCACAGCTCCATGACCAGCACCAGCCTCTGCAGAGAACCCAGTAATGTTCTGGAGCAAATACACTGCCCTGCCCAAAGGATGAAGCAAGAAGTCAGTGCCCTGTGCTGGGATTCCTAAATGCCTTGGTAAGCTAGACAGCCTTGACAATCCTGATGCCTGCATGCATGTCTGGTTTCTCTGCATACTGATCCACGCACACAGGTGAGTCATCAGTACATTACCGGCTGCTTTCTGCCGTATTTGCTAGGATTTGTCCCCTTCATGCCAGTGGTGCTGAAGGATTTTCTGAGGTCCTGTGTGCCCAAAGCAGGCCTTGTCCTCTCCTACTCATCCAAAAGCATCATTCACACTCCTGAGGGATTCAAACCTACTCCTGAAGCTGAAGCACAGTAGCAGAGAGCGGCTCAGCCTGGCTTGGACACAGGGTCAGCACCACTCCAAAGCCCATGGAGAACCCAGAAGGAGAATTGCTGAGTGCTGTGATGGGCTGCTGTGGAAACTCCCATTTTGGTCATAGTCTCAGGACTATGTCTCCCTTGTACAGTAGTTGGTGAGTCCTGTGGTCAACATGCTTGGACCAGTGCCCACAGCTCTACCAGCATGAGGAAACCAGATGAGGTGTCAAAACCCAGGATGAACCTGAAAAAAAAATAAAAAGAACAGGTACATGTTGTGGCATTTCCCCACAGCAGCTGAGCGGGCCCTGAAAAGGGCTGAGATCTGGGCCTGTCCGTGCCCAAATCAGTATCACAGGGAGCTTGGCTTTGACGCTCCCTGTGGTTAACACGTAGCAGACTCGCGCATTACTGTCACTTACCCTGAATGGACTAGGAGTCGCTTTATGCCAACCCAGTGACACTCATCCTGCTTTCTAGAGCTTGACTCTGCTGTGCTTTCAGTAGCTCTTAGGACTACATATTGGCCAGAAGCCCAGAAGAGTCCCTTGTGCTAATTTCCTAGATTTCGTGCTGTCCAGATGCCAATTTCTGTGTTTACAGGCATTAGAAGGCCATTTGAATGACAAATTATTGAAGAAGGGGTGCAGCGGACAGTAGGAACACCCATAGGAGGTTGGAAGAGGCAAAGGGTGAGCTCTGGTATTGGTGAGGGTAGGAAGGGTTTGAGGACTTCAAAGGAAGGCAGTTTCATTTCTGCTTTGTGCTTTGCTGGGGTTGGCACAAGTCTTGCATATTTTGGAACCTAGACCTATTTTACATACAGACGTCACTAACTTAAGTGGGATTTATCCAGCAGGGCTCAGGACCTTGTTGACTGTTGCCCATCTTGTGATACGTTCTCCGTCTTCCTTTCTCACTGTGAAATTCACAGTCAATTTTCTGCTCACAGCCTTGATGTCAGGAGTGAAATCAAATAAACAAAGTCAACAGCGAGGAGGCAGAATGGCTCTGCATGGATGAGGGGTGCAGTCCAGACTGTCCTGGGAAGAGTGGACTCCCCATCACAGAGCACAGAGCTGCACGACTCGGCACGTGGTGTCCCCAATGCATTGTAGCCATGCAGACCCTGGACGATGCAGTGCTCACTACTGAAGATGCAATACCTGTAAGCACTGCCAGGCTCCAAGCTGGCCAAGGAGACGATTATGCCCCTCCTTGTCATGGTAACACGTGAAGTGTATTTTTGCATATATTTAGTAGGCATGTTGGTTGGACTTGATTAGAGGTGTTTTCCAACCTTAATGATTCTATGATTCTATCCTCTGCCTCCTCCCTCCATCTTCCCATCCTCCTGCAGAGGGCAGGGAGATGGGATTGTGCCTCTGCCTGTGGGTGGGGAAGTGAAGTCCAAAGGTGTGTGTCCCCAGGCAGTGATTTGTCCCATCCTAAACAGGGTGCCTGACACAGGCATGGTAAGCCTCGCTCCAGAGGTCCCCATCTCTCTCTGCGATGCTGCTGAGCTGCAACATCTGACATGGACAGTTTATGTAAAAGTAATTTCATCAAACTGGCTTTGAAAGATTTCTTTTTCTTTTTTTAATGGATAACTGTGATTCACCGAGATCAAAACTTCATACAGGGATGCTGTAGCTTTGACGCCATTTCCATCAGCAAGAGATTTTCGATCAAAGCCAGGGAGGAAGAGAGGGGTAATGCAGTGTGAAAGAAACCCCGTGAATGGCCTGGTTCGTAAGAAGTCCTAGATGTTGATTGCAAAGGACTTAGATGCTGTGACACATGTAGCTCAAGCAGTTCTACTGTAAGCTGTGGTCTCATGAGGATTCTTCGCTTTCCCTGTGCAGAGCCCCTCCAAGCCTTCAAAAGATGAGCAGTCTGGGTCTGTGCATTGAAGTTCCTCACAGGGCTGAGTCTAAACCTCATTGCTATAGGTGCTGAACCAGCCTTCCTGGAAACACATCATCAGATAACCAGGATAGGCTCTGAGCAGGACAAGACCAGCTGACTGTGGCCAGGCACTGGACCTTGGTATCTTTGTTCTCTGCCTGCTGCGCACAGCAGATCATGTCCCCGATAGTGTTTCAGGAACAGTCATTTTGCTGCACGCAGGGGATCTAGAAGTGCAATCCCTCAGGGAGACAAGCTCAGGCAGAGCTACTGGTCTCTCTCAGCTTCAGACTTCAGGATTCTACAGTTGCTTCAGACATGTTTGTGGCAGCTGCTTTCCTCCCCTCTTGCCCCTCTTTCACTGGATGTGAGAGAGAGGACATGCAAGCTGCCTTTGCCTCTCCTGCCCTTCCCCTGAGACAGGGGACTCCTGTTTCCAAGCTGGTCCTTCAGACAGCAGCACTGTGACTCTCCAACTGCTAAAAAACATTACTCGTGTCCCCAGACTGAAATCGGTTTAAATACATGGGGCTTCTTAATGAAGCTCGTCTGAGTTCTGCTTAGCCTACTGTTTTTGGAGACCATGCTTCCAAGCTTTTCTCAGGAGGCTGAGTGGGGACTCCTCCTCTGGGCCAGTCAGAGAAACACCAAATCTCGCAAGACTCGGGACGGTGCTGAGAGCTAGGAGTGCTGTGTCGGCGACTGAACACTGCTTCTGGCAGTAGTGCCTGCCATTACCTGTCCATGAGGACAAGTACCTGCTTGTAACCCCAGCCCTGGGCTGCAGGCAGATGGAATCTCTGCCCCATCCTTCCCCAATAGCTCGTAGAAGATCACGGGGCAAATGCCGAGCTTCCTGTGCCTCCACAGGGCTGAGAACTCTGCTTCTAAACAGGACCTCCTAAACCTTGTGAGCAAGTGGTGTTTCCACATCTCTCTGGTCTGGAAAGAAGAAGATTATCCGAGCTGCTGAGTTTTGCTACAAACAAACATGATGCATAGAAATAAAAAAGGCTGGAAGGTTTTCTAATTCAAAGCTGTGTTTCTGGATTAGTTCCCTCTCACTAAACAGCAAGGGAGAAGAGCTATTGCCATTCTGCCTCCTTCTCAAAATCAGAAAAGGACAAAAAAACAGAGTCATTGAGAGATGGGGGTGGGTAGGAGAACAGAGAACAGGCAGGAGAGGCAAAGGTTTCTGAGGGATGATATTGGACCACGGTGTCACGACTGCTGATGGGAAGCTCCGGAGACAGCATGAGCTCTGGGAACAACCACGGTGAGGGCAAGGAATCTGTGAAATTATGCAGGGACCTTCCTTATGAAGCCAAGCCCAGACATTTGAATCTGGCTAGGGGCAGAAACACTGATTAGAGACCCCTTGATCTGAGCCATAACTAGGGCACTGCATGGGAAATGCTGAGGCAGGTGAGACTTAATGGAATTGCTTCCCAGGGCATCTATAAATAGGGATAATGGAGACTTGGCAAAGAGAGGCATGATGAAAATAAAGGTATATGCTGCCCACTCGCTGAACGATGAGGGACTTCAAATCTTGCAGTGACCCAACTTCGGTACAGTTTGAGAGACTTGTTCTAGGTCAGCAGGTACCAAAAAGGCCCAGCTGTCATCAGGCATAAAAACAGTAACGTCTTTTGGGATGAAATCACAGCTCTTGATAGGCTGCCCCGCGCTCCACATGGCAGCAGCACAGGCACGCTCTCTGGGATGAGTCACGGGCTGGGCTTCTTCGCAGCGTTTTGGTTGTGGGTGGCTCCATCTGCAGTGGTTTACGACGTGTGTCGGGGTCCATCTGCAGTGGCTGATCTGTGGGTCGGGTCTGCTGGCGGCGGTGTGCTCACGGCTCAGCTCCTTTGTGGTGGTGTGGTTTTGCGTTTGTTGTTCTGTGGCTGGTTTTGAGTATTATCGCTGAGGTTTAAAGCAGGGAAGGACCACAAAATCTGGTATGAGGAGGGAGTGCTGGACTTTTCCATGTGGGCGGGTAGCTCGCATTTCAGAACGGTGAGGCTGCACCGGTTGGCTGGCTGCAGTCAGTGGGGTTTAAACCAGCACTCCTGCAGCTTGCGGCACGTGTGTCTGCTGCTGCCTGAGCTGTAGGACCCTGCTCCGCTTTCTGCCCAAGCAGTTTGACCCAGCACCTCTAGAGAATGACCAGGAGCTTCACGGCGTGGACAGCTGATGCAGACCCGGAGCACGGCAGCATCTCTCACCGGGTCACTGCATGATCCCTCCCATCGCCCCCATCCTCCCTGCACGTCAGGCACTAGCGTGGCCGTGTCTGGGAGGAGCGGCATGGCATCTTTCTTCAACAGCACCCATCACGTACAGTCCCCAAATACACCCTGAGCTTGCCCCCAGACCCTCAGCCTCTCTAGCGCTGCCGTGTCCTGCTCGAGGAGCTCTGAGCCTTGGGGTACGGCGACAGAGACAGCTCTGGCTGGGCTGCAGTTCCCAGCAGCGTCAGACGCACAACGCGAGACCTCGGGCGAGTCATTTAACCTCTTTCCCAGCGCCCGTCTGGGTGTGGAGGGGCTGGTGGTAGGACACTGTGCTGGGTCGTCACACACATCCAAGCGTCTCCTTCAGCATGAGAAGGGCAGGATGCTCGAGTGCTTTTTGTTTTCGCTGGAGCAAAGCCCTGGAGTGGGCTGACTGAGGGCTCTTATTTAGCTGCACGCTTGCTAAATAAGGGCAGAGCTGCTCTTTTCTCCCCTGGTATTTCTATTCAAACCGCAACAACAAAGACAGCAGGAGCAGCCGCTCCCATGGAATATTTATAAGTTGTTTGCAGAAATGTCAAGAAGAGCCAGTGGTTGCATTAACACACTCTCAGAGCAGCGGTCTCGGAAAGTTATCTTATGCGATTCTTAGTCAAAGTGCTTTATGTAATAGTTACAAGCGCTTACAAATCCCAGTGACATTTTCTTGGTTCTTGACAAACAGCCATTCGGTGTCCTGACACCGAGACAGGAATCAATCACTTTTGCGCGTTCATTAGCTGTCTCCATCCTCCCCGCAGTGAAATTAACACCAGGTTACCTGGAAGGCTCAGTCCCTTTCTGCATGACAATTAGAGGCTGAACTCAAACAAGATGCAGGAAGACTGGAGAACAGGCACGCTCCTCACCCGGCAATGTCAGGCGTTCACCGAATTTCAAGTTGACTTCAAGACGCTAGGACTAAATGTTCCCGTCTGCTTTGGGCAGTAAAAGTTGAAATTTTAACAAGGTTTCCAATCAAGACTATTAAATTCTCTATTTTGCTAAATGCTTTTTTTTTGTTCCTCACCACCCCTCCCTCACTGCCAGACTGACCTTGCTGGGACTGTGGGGGGTGAGGCTGGTGGGGACTACAGGTGTTGAGGAGAAAGCGGCTTGAAGTGTCCCAGACAAGGAGGTCATCTCATTTTCCACAGTGACATCCAGTTTTCCATTGCGTGTTTCTGTATCACTGGTGCAGCTCAGACATCTTGCCAGGGCCCTGAGTTGACTAACAGGTCCTAATGGTCCTGACCAGCCTTGTTTGGGGTCTCCACCCAATCCATGGGCCTAGAAGCTCCAGTTATGTTCAGCCTGGTGCCTTCAGTCCCTGTCAGAGCCATGTTGGAGGAGTGCTGGTCTGCAGCTCGGCTGTAGTCGTGTCCCTGCTTGACTACTGAGCCCTGCTGCTCTGAACCCTGCTGTTCTGAACCCCAGCTGTGGGCTGATTTCATGGCTTGACCTTGGACCTGTCACCTTGCTATGGATGTGCTTGTTGATCACTGGACATGGTCCTGAGCTGTGGATTGAGTTCCTGGCTTCACCTTGGACCTGCCTCATTGCTGTGATATTGCCTTGTGGTATGGACTCTTGGCTGGACCTGGCCACCATCTCTTGGTCTGGTTTCCTCACTTAGGTCCTGTGGGACAGGCTGTGGCTGCTGGGCTCCCTTCCAGCCAAGGGATACAGCTAGGCTCCTGGCTTGCCTTCCCTGAGGGAGCAGCCCTGCTCCTGCTGCTCCCTGACACATCTCGTGAAATCATAAACCTTACAGGCACCAGCTAAATGATGACAAGGGGTCAGCAGAACCCAGCTTCTCTAAAGTAGGACCCCAGTCTTCTCCAGAGTCACTAAATTTTGCTGCTTGAGAAATCTTTTGTGGGGCTGGAACAATGCATATACATGTATAAGGGATGTCTAGTCAAGCTTTATACTTTCCAGCTTCTTTCTGGTTGGCTTGAATAAAGTGAGGAGGAGGGTGGGCTTCAAACCGTGTACCAAAGACTGGAACGGAAGTGTCTGGTGTGCCCAGGGGTTGTCATAGTGAAGATGAGTGACACGCAGTAATGACGAATTCAGAAACTTTCACCTTGATTTCCCTGCCTATTTGAGCTTTGAAGTGAGCCTCTAATATTGTGTTAGCAGTTTATTGTGTGTGCTTCATTAAAAATACATCACAGACTTTTTTGAGCTAGAAGGGACACAAATTAGGTCATCTCGTCCAGCCTCCCGCTGTTCTGCCAGGACTCTGATCTTGCTAATGACTCCAGCCCAGCCCTGACGGGTGCTCGTCTGGCTGCCAATTGAAGCTCTCGTCTGACAGGGGGGAACCGGGCTCCATCCGAGATTATTTCACTGTTTAAAAACTTTCAGGCTTCTTGTTAAACGGGGTTTTATTTCATGTTCCAGCACACCCGCTTGGCCGGTGCTTGAGCTGCAAGGAGAGCGGCTTTGTCCCCTCTGATATGTTGCAGCTCCCCTCCGTGCTTTGAGCCGGGCAGATTCCGCCGCAGCCGTCACTGCGGGGCAATGCAGACACAGGCAGGTGTGACACAGCGTCTGCTTGCTGGCGGGAGGTCTTCTCAAATGCATCTCCACCGCTGAAAGCACTTTGGTGGAATGGTGGCTCCAGGACCCTGGCTGCAGTAGTCTTTCCTCATGGTTTGTCCCCAGGACTTTTCCAGCTTTGCTTTCCCCCATGCCTGTCCCTGGGACAGCGGTGCAGGCAAAGGTGTAAGCCTGAGCACTGCTGAGGGAAGAAGAACCCCTTTGTATTGAGTTCTGTGATGTCAGAAATGCAGGGTTTGCCTCAAAGTCTTCGTCAGTCTGAGCTGGAGGACACAAGGGTCTGAGAAACACTGTGGCAGACCTAAGTGAACATGTCTGCATGCTGCCATCTTCTTTTCCTTTGGGGCTGACTCTTTCTGTGGAGTGGTGCCGCTCTTGAGGTTTGGTGGGACCTCAGCATCACACAACTTGCTTCTAGGTTGTGCTACCGGTTGCTGCGATTGAGCCCCATGAAGTCTTATGTCTTCCTGCCAAGGGAAGGCTCAACAAAGCTGAGCTAAATGCTCATCAGTGCTGGCTGATGTGGGCAAAGGAGGCTGGCCCCCATGTGCACTCAAGAACTAGCTCACCTAACACTATAGGCATGTTCATGGAAGAGCAATGAGATCCATCACTTCTACCAGCTCTCCAGTGGGCAGCCCAGGAGCTCTGTGCACCAGCCGCTGTACAGCTGAGGCAGAGTGGAGCTGCCAGTTCCTCCCTGGTGTGGGTCTGTGCTGGCTCTCAACAGCCTGTGAGATGCATCTGAGATGTGTGCTACTGAGGAAGAGTCCAACCCAGCATTTGCTGCTCCTGGGACAAGGGGTTTGGCCAGGGTCAGCATGGTGCTGGCAGATCTGGGGGAGAAACAGCAAGAAAAATGCAAGGGGGGCACACCAGTGGTTTTTGCCCTGAAAGACCATCTAAACTGAGGTCACCAAGCAGGGTTTTGTCTTGTGGGGAGATCGGAGTACGTGTCTCCCCTGGGAGCATGGGAACCCCTCACTCACTACCTGTGCAGCAGGACCTGGGAAGTGCAAGCAACCTGAGCTGGCCTTCCCTTGACTTTGAGGCAGAAGAGACTGATTCCAGCTTGAAGATGCTCCTGGGCTTTTCTCAGGCTCCGTGCCTCCTCCGGGGGAAGGAAAGCACAGACCTTCATTAGCTGTAATGACCGTCTGTCTTGGGCTGGGGCCACGGGCCCTGGGCTGGGCAGTGTTTGGCAGAGTGCTGTGCTGAGCAGTCTAGCATGACCTACAGAAACCTCTTAATGTGTTGTTCATTTTGAAAGGGGCAATGGTCTTATCTAATCACAAACCACATCCTTCAGCACCAGAGCCACTGCAGCCAAGTTAACTCAATTAGTAAATCACCATGCCAAGCTATTTAGAGACAGTTTTTAATGGCTCTAGCAACAGGAGGATAATAATATAGAAACAAAGTGCACTAATAAGCTGTGATGGGATAACTGGCATCCCTCCCCACCCCTGCAGGGCCTTTGCAAAGCGGTGCTGTCGTGGGGCTTTCTAATTTCCATGGAGACCCCCTCCCTAGACCCATTCCCTGGAGCTCCTTCTTTGTCATCTCTTCAGCCTCAGAGAAACTCACACATTTTGAAAGCATGCGAGATTGAGAGGGTGTGTGGTGGGTTTTTTTCTTTTTTTGCTTTCCCCGACGATCTTATTTTAAGTCTGTCCTCCCTCTCTTCCCTCCTCCAGGTCTGTTTTGCCTTGTGCTAGGCCACTTGAGATCTGGGCATCCACACTCAGAGGTGCTGTCTCCTGTTTGGGGGGAGGCTGCAGGCTGCCTGGGGGGACAAAGTCCAGGTGCTGTGCTGGCCGTAGGGGGTTCACCGAGGAATGAGGACCAGTCCCTGGACCGGTGTTTGTACCCTGAGACCCAGGACCACGCTGCAGGGCTGGCAGGCTGTTACTTTAGGACTCCTGGCACCTTTTCCATCCTTTGTCACAACCTGGAACAGCAAAAACTAACCCAAGTAGAGAGTTTAACAGAGTCATTAGCCCCCTGTGGCACAAGAGTTACGAAGAGAGGCAGAGCTCCTGTGCAGTACTTCTCTTCTAGACCTCAGTCTCTCTAGGAAGGGCTCAGCCCTATATTGTCATTACTCATGGGAGCAATGGAGGCTCTGAGTGGGTGAAATGCCCCAGGTGGCAGGGATTTGGACACAAACTGCTGCATTTTTATCCAGGGCTGATCAAATCCTGAATTTAAATCCTGAGCTGAGCAACAATTACATCTTTCCTGAATAAAGCTGAAAACTGATATTCACTTATATACGGCTGCTTCTTTGCATTTAGTCTCATGTTTCACTAACAGTGGAATCTGGGAGGTCTGAGTCAATTTTGGAGCTGCTCTTTTGCCCCCACACAAGATGGGCAGCGGTAGCTGGAAAGCCTGGCTTGGAGAGTGACCTTGCGGTAGGGTGATGCTCAATCAAATGCTACAGAAGTGGGAAGACCAGGGCTGCCTCCCCATGCAGCGTTACTGCAAACTCCTTGCAAGCATGCCTTCGGATGGTGAACTAAATGATCTCATAGTTTTCCCACACGGCCTCACCTCACTCAACTTGGGAACGACTGCTCTGTTCTCCTTTCCACAGGCACCATTTACCGTGTGGGCTGTTTCACCCAGCTCTGCTCTGAATATAGCACTATAGATGTCCTGGGGCTTTTTGCTACGGCATCTGAGTGCTTCCCAGCTGGTCCTGAAGGTGTTCAAGACCATTGTAAAGTAGGGAGATTATTTTAACACCATTCTAGTCAGCACCTTCCGGGTGCTTGGAGAGCAGGGCATTTGGAGAGCAGAATTTGGTGCTGCTGCCCTCTCATCCGCTCAAAGCATGCATGGGATTTGGCTTGTCAGAGCAGCAAACTACCTGAAAGCTGCTCCCAGCCTCCTCCATTTCAGCAAACAAAATTTCTACTGATTTGAGGATGCCACACAGGTTAAAAAAAAAAACAAACAAGAAAAACCCCCCAGAACCCAAATTACAATATTTCTATTCTCCTCCTTCCCAAACGTTTAGCTAACAGGCAGCATCTCCCAGGCATCTCTAATGAGAGTGGTATAAATGGTACCAACATGCAAATAATCTTTGAGGCATTAAGTGGCCAAAAGAATTTGGACCCAACAGAAATGTCAGTGTTTTTCCACTTTTTTTTTTTCTCTCAAGAGGGCTGAAAAGAGGAAAACCGTGTGTTCAACAACAACAACAACAAAAAATCTGTTAAACTGATTCTATTTCAGGTTTCTACAGTGGAAGCAAAAACTTGGAAATAGCAGCCTGCACTCAGGCACAGGTCCCTGAGAGAGTCAGGTGGAGGCCATCTCCTTTCCCCCCAGCCCAGATCTGGGAGAAAAGACCCAGGGCATCCCCTCTGCCCCTTCTCATGCTGCGTTGTTGTGAAATCCCTCCTAGGTAGGCGTCGTTGTCCCTAGGCTACAGCATCATGCAAGGTTTTTTCCCCCATGGAAACATGCCGATATGCTTTGCTGCAGAGGGTGATCTCTGTGCATCATCACTAAACAAGCCCACCCGTACCCAGGGACTGCTGCAGCACCTTCTCCTAGCCTTGCTTTTATACCAGACCAAGTGGCTGTGGCCATCCCACGAGGTGCAGAGGGGTGTTGCACCTGTATCCCACAGTGATGCCACGTCCCACACTTCCGTCCCAGGTTTTGGGGTGCCAGCTCATTCCCCTGCACATGGACCCCACACCTCTGCCTTCAGCATTTCCACGGCCACGGGCTCATGGTGCACATCAGTGTCTTGAAGCTTTGCAAGCATTTTTGCCCACAATGTCACTCCCCAGGGCAGGCTGGAAAGCTCGGTGCTCCTATGTCAATCTCAGGGAACTGAGTCACAAGAAGACTGAAAGCACAGCCTCCAAAACATCTCAATTACTTCTATGAGCTTCTCGATTTCAGCTTCAGGGAATGTTTTTCAAGGCTGGAGATGCGTGTTGAAGACAGCCTGGGTGCCTTACACCTGAAATCAATGGGCTTTTGATCAAGATGGAACCGAGTGAAATAGTCCTGTCCTCCCCCCCGCAAAAAAATGGGCTTTTGCCCAAAATGCCTGCGTATGTCTGTATCTGTGCAGATATCAGTTTGGTTTCTTTTTCCTCAAGCTTTTGCTGAAAACATTGAACAAGAACATATTCCACAGCACTTCATCTTTCACACACAAGAAAACCCCAACAGCTTTTGAAAACTGAAAATTTTAGTGGAAAACTGAAATTCCTGGGCGATTTCCTTTTCCAATGCTAAGGGGAAATTTTGCAAAAAGTCAATTTTTCCTGCAAAGTAATGTGAGCTGTGCTGTTTTTCAAGCAGCTGTAGCATGAGCTCATATAGGCTTCAAAAAAGAAATGCAGCCTGTGCGCTGGGGGCGAGAGGCGTCTGGTGAGGAAGAGCAGATTTTTACGCCAGTGAAAGGCATTAGGATTCAACAAGTGAAAACTGACAATATCTCGAGAAAGGAGCACGGAGGGAGAGGATCAGGTTAATTAGCCTCCCAGAAGAATTGGAGGCCACAAGCTCAGCAGAACTTTGTGGAGGAATTAATTAAAGGTTTGTTTGTAGCTGAGCTTGAAGATAAAAAAAAAAATTATAAAAATCCCCACTGCAAGCGCTGATTGCATCCTGACACATGGAGCTGCTCCTGGGCTGCTGCCAAGCACTGGTACAACCCGGTGCTTACACCTTTATAGAGTCAGTGGGCAGGATGGAGAATTAATTGCAGTGAGCCCAGGCCAGGCTACCAGAGGGAGACCGTCAGAGCTGCCTTCATCCCTCTGCCGTGGCGGGTGGGCAGGAGAGTGAGAGCAGAGCTGCACAGAGGGAGGGCATCGGGCAGGGCACTGTGGGGCCGGAGGGATGCAGGGATGGATCGGGCATCGCTCGATGCGGCAGTTCTTTCAGGGTCAGAGCCAGGATGGCTTTGGGGAGCAGGGCAACAGCTGACCTGCTGAGCGTGGTCCCTGCAGAGCTCCTTTCCCCTCTCCCTATGGGTAACCCATTCACAGAGCTGACAGCATCATAGGGGCGTGCTGAAAAAGGCAGCAGGAGCAGGTCAAAGTCTTGCAGAAAAGTGCTGCTGCTGGAGTACGAGACTTCCTTCAAGAGAAGCAGTGACTGGGAATACAGGAGCTCTGCTTCAGCAGGGCCAGCTCCAATTTGGCCTGAGGTTCCTGGACCTTGAAGTCTGAATTTTGCTTCTGTGCTGTTTGGTCGTGAGGTTCGAGGACCATTGTGTATGGTGTGAATAAAGCACTGGCAAAATAGCTGGGCTCCAGGGCACTGAGGTCTCAGCATGGACCTGACAGATATAACCCACAAAAGGCTTTTGCAAGGGATCTGACATCACATTCTGTTTTTAATCATCAGTGTTGGGCATTACCTAATCCATGCTAAATGAGTTGGGAAGTGACAACAGGCTACAAAACACGAGTAATCAACACAAAACTGTCACTGAATGGGGACATTCCTGTCGGGATCTCAAGGAAACAGTGAAGCCTTTGTACTTTTCAACACTTCTATCAATTATCTAAAAAATAAATCTAAAATTTGCAGATAACATCAAGACTGGCAGAATGGCATACACAGATAAAAGCAAGCAGCTTTACAGACTTAGCTAAATTCCTGGGTGAGTGGGGCTGCTCAATTAAAACGTGTTTTCTCACAGACAGAGGAGGGATAGCTGTTTTGGCGCAGGGCAGATGCGTACTGCTGAAGGCACCAGCTCCGACAGGGATCTGCAGAAGGTGAGCGTGCTGGCTCACCAGCAAGTTGGGTAGGGTTTAAAAGGATCGAGGCATAAAATTTTAACTTTTATAGGACATTGATGGGACTGGTAGAAAGATCCTCTCTCTTTGATACTCTCTGTTTCATGAGTCCCAAGGAATATTGATGCTGTGGAATTACTGCGGTCTCCCTGAGCATCGTAGCTGGTGATACCAGTGGGCAGGCAATGGCCACGTGCTGTAAGCACTTAGACCAGAACACTCGCTGAGCTGGGACACTGCAGCCTTACTGCCAGCCCTCCGCTTTGGACAACGCAATGTTCCCTTACTATCTGGGCCATGCAGCCCTCTTTAAGCAGGAGATTATAAGGTGACTTCCATCCCCAAATTCTTGCCAGATGGCCAAGGCGGGGGTGCTTCGTCATGGCCTGTACAGCAGTGTATGCTCTGAGACAAGGCAGAGGACAGTGCCCAGGGCATCCCACGCAGACATCCATCAGGATGGTCTCTCCCAGGCACCACCACGCTCAACCTCACGCTGCCATGGGCATTGGGCATAGCTCTTGCACGGGCACACAGTCCCCATTGTAGGAGCCATATCTGGTGTGCCAGGACCTCACAGGGTGAGAGAAGTCAAACGTACACTGGCTTTTCAGTTGCATTTGAGTTTTCTTCCCAAGGGAGTGTGTATTGGGGCAGGACCCACCTGGGTGTCAGTATGGGGACAGCAAGGACAAGTAGGAGCTGGCAATGCTCCAGTGTGACACTGTAGATGCATCTGACTCTAGAAACATCCTTTGGTGTATCATAAAGCTTCACGGTGAATTGAAATGCCAGGTCCTGCCCCTGAAATGCTCTCCTACCTCACCTGCCTAACACAATGCTAAAAAAGTTGAGTGAACATAAAAATCAGGCCGGGTAGTGTGGTCTTACAGGTACATAAGGGTACAACCATGTTATGGGTAGCTTCCCTAAGACAATACGGGTATGGCTTCGTTCAGAGTGGGGTCAAGGACCACAACACCCACTGGAGTCAGAACTTTGCTCTCAGCTCAGCTGCACCAATCATGACAGTTACAGAAGTAAGCCTTGGCTTTTGGGCAGTCTATTTTGTCTCAGCTCTCTTGCATTTAGATCATTTCAAATTTGGAAGAACATCCCTGTCTGAAGATGTATACCAGGGCACCTGGGTCCCCTGCAATTTTGCAGGTAAATTCTAAACCTGCTTCTGCTCCAGGGGAGGTTATAAATGTCCCATAGAGGGGTTTATGTGCCATCAGGCACAACTTGCTTAGCTTTGGGGTCAGAACCGGATCTCCACTCTGCCTGATCAGCACATGGATGGAAAGAAATGCTCTTACTGGGGCACCGGTGCTGGGCTGGCTCCAGAGGCAAAGCTCTGCAAGAAGGCTTTTCTCAGTGATCTGTGTAGAATTAATGATACAGCTAAAGAGGGAGCTGAAATGTTATACGAATCCTGAGATCAGAAGGAAGATAAGCAGTTGTAAACATCTCAAATTCCTACAATAGGGGGATTTTTTCTGAAGGTGATGAAGAGAAAAGAAGAATCCTACCAGCAGCACGGAAACCGATTGGTGGCAAGACAGCAGCCCCAAGCCTCCTGAGATAGGGGGATTTATTTAGAAGACAACCACAGGCAAATATGTTTTTTTTGCCTTGCTTTTTGATGAGGAATATTGCTGGAATCAGCTCAAGGGAGGGAGGCTTTGATCATGCTTTCGTGGAGCAAGAAAAGCTGCTTTGAATTCTGGCACAAACCAAATCCCAGGAGGGACTGCACGTGTTGTTCACACTGATGTGGAGGCCTCTGTTCAGACGATGGCTCTGTCCAGAGACAGTGACCATCCAATCCTGCACTTAAAATAGATATACACAAGCACTGGTATGCTCACAGTGCTGCTGATGAGCTGAGAAATTAAAGATAGCTACCAAATCGGAGCTGCTTCTTGCAGAGGAACTCAGAGCACAACGTATTTCCAGAGGACAAATCATACAAACCATCTTAGCACCTATTTTAAGAAAAAAATATCCAGACACTAAAGTTATTATGGAGGAACCCAAGGTCAAACTGCAAATACCGTCTGCTGCTGTAAGGACCAAGGCTTCCTCCAGCTGTGCTTCTGGGGCTGCGTGGTAAAACCAGTGTCCAGAGAAGGTCCTCAGTGTGGTATGGGAAGGACGTATAAAGGAGGGGCAGATTAGTGGCAGGAGCTGTTAAACCTATTTCAGCTAAACATGCCAAGAAAAGTAGTGGTATCAGCAAACGTCTAGGAAGAATATATCTCCTGTGTTGAGGCGGGTCATAAATATGCTTCATCCAGGAAAACTGCCACTGGGATTTTTCAGCAATGACATTAGATCTGCTAGAGGACAGAAAAAATCCATATCCAATGCCATAGGACTGTGATAAAAACAATATGTGTGGATTTGGCTAGATTTGTTCTGTACTCAGAAACAAGAGTATTTGTCTAGATGGCGTTAATTGGAGTAGAGTGAAAAAATTCCAAAAATAAGTATCTTCTTTTATTCAAGAAACAGTGTTTCTCTGAAGGAAATTGCTTTTGAAGGAGTGACACTAATTTTCAATTACTGTTTTCATTCCCGGCTTCTATTTTTAAGCAAAATGTTTGAGAAACACAACTTCTTTACAAGACTTTGAAAGAGCATTTAGTCAAGTATGTGGATTTTTCTTCTCTTTGGCCACTGAAAAACCCGTGAGAATGGAGAAAACTCAGCTTCTCCCGTGTGGATACTGGCTTCCCAGCTCACGCCACCTGCTAAAATCAAACCTTTTCCAAGGCTAACTTTCTCTATGAAATCATGAATAATTAAAAACAAAGATTTACCTTGTAAAAATAAGAAGATCTTCTCCACTTGCCCATGTTTTTGAACTGGACGAAGATCAAATGAGAGGGAAAATCACAGACTCTGTGTGGGAAAATGAAATCTTCTCATGAAAGTAATTGTAAAGAGATTTCTTTTCTTCCTGAAAACACAGTAATTGAAAAAACAATCAGAGACCGCCTTAGTTTTCTCGGCAGTTTTAGTGTTATTGTTTCCCTGGGCCATTTTGGAAGGTTTTTCTCAGACCAGTGATGGAGACAAACCAAGTTAAATTTATTCCCAACACCTGTACAATGTGGTAAAGAGCTGTATGCAGGTTCCCTGATAGGCATCTGAGATAATTGCTACGGCATCCTTTCTGTGCAGTAAAAGCCTGCCCTGGCACCGCAGCTTTCCTCATTAAAACACATTTATCTCCCTCAGCGTGATTAAACCCTTGGAAGGATGTCCTGAGCACAGGCGGCTCTGCCAGGACCAAGCCTGCCTCCTGGGTGGCTGATCCTAGGCTTGGCTGCAGCTTGGAGGTGCTAGAGGAGGAGAAATCCTGGATGTGCCGGGGAGTCCGAGGACCGCAGCCCTGCGATGCTTTGGGCTCATGCCCCGCTGACTCTACCCCGTCTCCAAACTCCGCTCTTCCACAGGTAACCTGCTGCGTTTCCAAATTCTGCTTGGGCTGGTCCTTCTACCGGGGACCTGCTGTGTCCCCACGCTTTGCCCTCCAAAGCACGCAGGCTTTGCATTTGGCTGCTGCCTTTGTTCTCTTTTCATCTTCCGTTTGTCACCTGCAGCTCCTGTTTGTAGGCAGCCAGCGCTTCCAGCGCGACAATTAACAGTTGCAATTAGGAGTTGCAGAGGTAGGTGTTTCCCTTCTGAAGGGACCTGATGTTTTCCATGCTGAGCATGAGAGAGTTTCCCACTGAGGGAGCTAATTTGTGCTGCTTAGTAAATGCAGCTGAATATTGTCCTTGCGGTAATCTGGCTAGCGAAGTCTAAAAAGTTACGAAGTATTAAATCAGGGGCTTTTTTAACCTATTTACTGACAATCCCAAATTCCTGACAAAAATGAAAGTACATTTATTGTAGGCAATTGGCCTTTGTGCTCTTTAGAGCTGCTAAGCAGTTTAGAAAATCAGGTAAACAAAGAGGAAAAACAGTAGTTACCCAGTAAATTATTATTATTGCTACGTGAAAGGTAGAATTCCAGGGTTGTCCACAGGATACAGCCATAGAAGTAGCACTGCTAAGTAGATGGTGCATCAAAATCATTCTGTTGAGCTCTCAAATAGTTTAGTGAATGATGAAATGGTAGAAGCTGGGAAATAACGGGAAAAGATGATCTGGACCTGAATGGAAAATAATACCTGCAGAAATCAGAACAACCAGCCAGTGACACAGAGTATTTTCACTGACTTAGCTCCTGAATTCAGACATGCTACCGGTGTCGGATAATAGCGTTTTATGTCTTGTGCAGTGAATGCCAATATGAAATTAACAGTGAAAATATGTATTTTACAAATAAGACTGTGTCTCAGCATCTGCAGGGGAAAATATGTTTAGATCCTACTCTGCTTGTTGCTAAAAGTGATCTAATGTTGCAAGCGAAACAAGAAAAGCCTCCAACAACGTCTGTCTGGTGAAGAGAAATGATTAATATAATACCTGCTGGAATAGCTTCCTAGGCATCCCGGGGACAGCTGGATGGATTGTGCACTGTACAGAGATGTAGAACTGTGCGAATAAAACAATGAAGAGAAAAGGAAGTGTTATTGATGGAGATTATTTCTCCCCTTACTTGATCATAACAGTTTTATATCTGTGTAAAAATGAATTCTGGTTTGTAATGTGGTCTCTGGGAGTTGTATTTATTCTGTTTATTGGTATCAGGAACTTATTAGTTTGCATAAATTATTCATGTGAATTAGACATGCTTATGATAGTCACATTATTTGTGTTTGGAGGGATGGGTAGCAGAAAGCCACCTTAATACTTTTTTTTTTTCTTTTGAGAAAGGGTGCTGGGAAAATATGGGAGATGAGAAAATTCTAGCGTGAATGGCATCGCACTGCGTACCCTGCACACCACAAAACACTCCTGGCTACTCAAACCGTGAGGGTGTTGGGCATCTTCACCACGCACGGTAGAGCATGGTACAAAGCCTCCTTTCGCCAGCACTGATGGAGCTCCATGGGGCACAGCAAAGGCCCTCAAATGAGCAAAGGGCGGTAGGGCAGTAGCTCCCCCCCAGCAAAGCACAAAGTTTATCCCACAGCCTTTAAATATGGAGGATTCTGTGCAGATAGGGCATTTAGGTGAAGATTTAATGCCTTGCTAGAGCATCTGTTCTTCTTTAGCCATAAAAAAGAGGCTGGATGGCTATTGCTCTGTCATCAGCAGGAGATCAGGAAAGATCAGCATAACAATCCCCTCTGGTTGTGAATTTGTAACAGGGAAGTAAAACCACTTCATTCACCGGCCTCCAGTGGCAAATGCCAGGTAGGAGGAGCCCATAAGATGAGCAACAAACTGCTGGGATTGTGCCTATAGCTGCTGCTTGACCCATAGTTCACCTGTCAGGGGCCCATGTTGGGTTCTTGGCCTTGACTATGGGCTCTTCTGCAAATCAATCAATTTCTGTTTCCCTCTGCAGTCAGTATTTGTCTTAAAAGGTTCTTTCTTTCCTAACGTGACTGAATTTTGATCAAAATACTATCCAAGTTTGGGTCTGATGTCGAGAGATGGATTTGGCAGTGGTGCGGCTGCGATGGGTCCCCTGCAGCTGGAAGGAACGGTGCTTCCCTGCTGCCGCACCGTCCACCCTGGGTGCGTGTTCTTTCCCAGGGCTGTTGTTTCTGCACAAGGCTTCCCCCAGGTAGCTGCTGTTTTGTTGCCTTTTTGCAAGCGGTAATTAAAAAGACCTGGCTGACATGCACTTTTCTGGAGAGTTCTTGGAACTGCTGGGGTGTTTTTGTGTCCATCTGAGCCGTGTGTCTGTCCCAGTGCAGCTGGGCCTTCATTAATCATACCCCAGTGGTGATGCACTCAGCAAGCTGCAAAATGCTTTTGCTGCACAGCCTGTCTCGCTCTCCCATTCGGAGCAAAGCTAGGAATTCCTCTGGTGCATCCTTCTCCAGCAGCTGGACGCGTTTTCTGTACAGCGTCCAAATCTCACACCTGCACGGTGGTGTGGTAAACACAACCTCCCTGTCCACCCTCGTCTGGGTGAAGAGAGAGAGAGCCTGCAGGGAGGCTCTGATAGCTTTATTATAGGAAAAGAGTAGCTCTCCGTGAGCACCACAGGCAACAGATGGCAGAACCAGAGGCTGGGTGTGAATTTTTAGATGTCAAGTGGCTCAGTCCTCCTCCAGAAGCCTGGGAAGCAGTGAGAAAACTGGCGAGGTGTTCTTCTCCACTGACAAGGAAAGAATCAGGTACCCTGGCAAAAGTCACACTTCACTGATGATGGAAAACATAAGTGCAGCAGAGGAAAAAACTGTATTACGCAGTAACTAGAAGCTTCTTTATCAAAGCGCACAGGAGTCACTTAAAATCATCCTCTCATCTTGATGAGGAAGCTTGTAAGGAAGTCACTTGCTTCTCCTGTGGACTGGTGCCATCCCACATGGCAAACCTTTGGCCATGGCAGGTAGCAAACCACCACCCAGGCTGCAGAGCCTGATTCGAAGATCCGGTAGGAAAACCTAACAGTACAACGTATACTGCTCAGCAGGGATTCTTTATTGCAGCGCCGGGCACACAGGGGATTTCTCCTCCAAACATGAGCACGAGACACCCTGTTGCTTCAGGTTAAATACAATCACACATGTAAATATTCATTATATTTCTAGGAACTAATTAGCATATGTAAATATCTTTCATGCATGTCTGTTAGCATCTTTGGGTGGTCTTCGGGGGTCCCAAGATGAAGGCCCATCCTCTTCAT
>Ga0065711_1000416_pt1 | contig 67669 bp, 33 predicted proteins | sample Hoacrofraction12_FD_59098 | JGI IMG/M metagenome (GOLD analysis project Ga0065711, IMG submission 59098) | Hoatzin crop microbial communities from Cojedes, Venezuela - Epithelial fraction 12 v2 (version 2) | ecosystem: Host-associated > Birds > Digestive system > Esophagus > Crop | place...
TTTTTTTTTTTTTTTTTTTTTTTTTTTTTTTTTGTAGCAATGCATTTTAAAAAGAAAAACCACTTTGGAAAGGTGAGGACAAGGGACTTTTTCAGCTAGTTTAGCGGAGCTCTTGCTTTAAAGGTGTTTTGAATCAGCCACCTTCCCTCCAGATTTTTTGCACTAGGTAACAGTATCAAGATGAGTTGGAGGAGGTCATTAAGAGGTGAAGACACTTTTCCTTTCAGTCCCTATCACAAGCCTGCATCCTCTGTTAATAAGTCGGTCTGCACCGACTGGCAGCATCAGATGCTCCTTGCCTTATTATACAAAGCAGCCAGAAAGGGACAGGGAGTCAGGCACAACGTTTGGCCAATGATGCAGACACACCACATCAGCCACAACTTTTCTCCAAATTCTTGCTTCCCTCTGGTACATTTCTCTTTCCTACCATCAAAGTACATCCAGTATGAAGGCTCTTTTACTTATTCACTGGGATCAAGCGCCGAGCAGAAAAGGTGTGAGAGGTAGGGAAAACCAGGCGTAAATGACTCAACCCCTCCTCGCGCATGTGTGGGCAGCCTGAGGGCATCACGGGCTGTTGGTTGGGAGGGCTTGGGGCTGTCACTGGGCTCCTGGGGATCGGGAGCGACTGGATGGTGCTGGATGGTTTTGTGTTTGCTCCCTGGCTTAAGTGTCTCGTAACATGGTTTGCAGCGCATATTTTGTGAAGTGAGAATGTGCTCTCTGTTCACTTCTAACGCACCTGTTAGCTCCACAAACAAGCCTGCCAATTAAACACAGAAGTCAAATCCCACAAGGAGCTTGGTTGCGTATGCTAGAAGATGTATGTATGTAATAAATGGTATTATGAGGTATACACTGAAGCCTATTTGTGACTTAGTATATGAGAGAGAAAGCATGGTCAGAATACTGAATAGACTTGAATAACATATGGGTTTATATGCTAGATCCACTTTCAACCCCTTGTTTCGTCTTGGACAAGTCACTTAGCTTCTCTGGGCCTCAGATCCTCTACTGAGTACATCTAGGGTGATAAAAAAACCCTTCTTTTTTCATGTGTTTTGTCTACTCTGATGCCTAGTGCGCTGAAACAGAAATTGCCTCTCTGTGCGCATACTTGATTTTGTTGGGACTTTTACGAACACAAAGTAACCTAGGTATTGCTGTTGCATTTCAGTCTGTAGCCTTGCAGAGCAGAGAGTATATAAAAGCAAAAGCAGCATTACTCCTTTGAATGCCCTTTTCTATTTCATCATAGCTACTTCCTCTCATAAGTAAGTGAACCGGATTTTACTCATCGGATGTGAACTAAACTTTGGTTTCCATGGAAGTCAGGTACCTCTGTACTCAGCAAAGTCCCATTATTACTCACCAAGGGAAGAGCAGCCAACATTGTACTTCAGCTGTAGCTGACAGGCAATTTGTCTGGGACGAATCCCTTAACAGTGGGCTTCAGCTTTTCCTGAAATCTTATCCCTTGCCTCTCCATGCAAGCGGGGCTGCCGGCTTCACGGAGTGGCTCATTTCAGACAGATGCTGACAACTGGAGCTGAGTGGTGGTGAGGGAATGCGACGAAAAGCTGCAGCACATGTATTAATTGTACTGGCTGGGGAGGGCTGGCTTGTCGTCTTTTTCTTTCTGTAAAAGCCTTGTGTTTGTGGGGAGCCTTGCTGAGGTTTTCTCTTGTATGATAATTAACTGACACAGCCTGGAGTCGCAGGCTTCTGCCTCACATCGCAGGAAGGTGTGTTATTAACCCAAAAGGATTTGATACTCTCCCACCGAGTCCCATGTTCTCTGCTCTTGCCTGGTCCTCCTATTTGCTTCAGCCTCCCAGGTCCATTAAGATCTTCTCGGTTGCCCATGCACAAACCTGACAGGCACATGGGGAGATTCTAAAATGATGCTGGTTCAATTAGCAGGATATAATTTGCCCTTTGGCGAAACCCTGGAATCCCCTGCCAGGCTAAGCACTTGCTGCCAGGGCACTTAGCACAAGGAGGAACATTCCCATCACATCTTTCTCACTAACAGGTCACAGAAACAATGAACCCAAGCAGCTGCAGTAAGAAAGTAACTGTATTTTTATCCCAATTTTATTTTTTCTCATGAATTGAAATTTTGAGACAAGCAGAAAGCCCATTTCACTTATTTGATGTGAACAAACTAGCTGGCTGCTGTAGGTTTTATTTTAGCCTGGGAATCCTACTGGCTATTTTATTTTTTTTTCCCTTCCCAATGAGCCCCTCTTGCAATTTGAGTTCTGCTGCCCTGTAGGTCACAGACCAGTTTGGTATACAATTCTCTTTGTTGATCAAATGCTTTTCTGAATGATTTGCCATTTGCCATGGTTGATAACCTCCTGAGTACTCAATGTTGCTTCTCTCCCTTGCCTCTGAGCTATGTTGAAATATCTGAAGAGTTACCAGTATCAAACCATGTATATTCACAGTGACTATACCCCATTCAGCTGCACAATCAAAAATTTTCGCATGCTCACCAAAAGCAGAGAGATGAGTCAAACCTCTGGAGAAAGTGATGTTCAGAACAGGGGGAGGGAAGGATGCTCAAGATGTATTTTGTTTTCTTCTCGGTGTTCAGCCACTTCGGAGAGTAGCTCTTCATGTGAGATCTTTTGGAAGATAGATTGCAAAGGGATGAATTTGTGTACTTTGATGGTGCAACTTCTCACTCTAGAGGAGGTCTTCTCCTCGAAAGAGTATGTGGAAAAGGCTGGTGGCGTCTGCCCTTGCTGGGGTAGGAAGGAAACCTGGCCAAAGCTACAGTTAGAATAGTGCCAGAGTTTGGTCTGGCTGTATTGGCTCTTTCTTTGGTGGGAAAAACCTGCCCTTAACTCTACTCTTAAGGAATGCTTTTTTTTTTCTTGCTGCTCTTTCCCAGGAGACTTCCCTGGTTTATAAATGACCGCATTTCCTTTCAGCGTGACAGCTGCAGCTTCACCTCTTCTCGTGTGAACCTGGAGTCAGGTCAGGCTGAAATGCTGAATCTTTTCTTTCTCTTTCCCGTGGTTCTCTGGCCCCCTCCTTCCTTCCCCATATCAACTGGCTGTATTGCCATAACTTGAGGATTAGCTTTTCCCTGCAGGACTGAGCTGAAATGCAAGTGCTTTTCCGAGCAAAACAAATCTCTTCAATATTAGCAAGGCAAAGCAAAATGCTTGAGCACATGTGTTTTTTGTTAGCTGACTTCTCCCCCAGCCTCATGTTTGGTCCCAGTGTCAGATTCCCTCTTAAATATGCTTAGGAGGTCACAGAAAGCAGGTGAATAGTCATACAATAAAAATCACATCTCACCTCTTAAAAAAAAAATACATCCCCTCTTTCCCTCCTTCCCCCCTTATGCACAGTAGAGGCAAAGACTTGATTATGCACTCACTGGAAATGAACTAAAAATGAGTTTTCCTAACAGGTTTGAGCGTGGTGATGTAGTCAACAGATCAGGCTTTTGCAAATGAGCGCAGAGAGTAATAGGGTACCCGAAGTTAAGCAGGTAAATGTAGGTCAGACTCTCAGCCGGTGTAAATTGTGCTCCCTGGAGTGAAGCCACACGGCATTAGGGTCTGGCTCCCAAACACATGTGCTTGTGCCAGCTGGGTATTTTCGGGAAGTGCATATTGAGTAAGAAGTTGAGAAGATGGCAAAGGTATATACGCAGAACACACCTCATGTTTAGTGCAGGTGTGTGCAATGCAGCTTGGATGGGTTTTTTGAAACCATGACTCAGTTCCTTTAGGAATATCAGATACTGGGTTTCTGTTATGTTAGCTAAGGGAGTAGAGCCAAGCGCCCCAGACACCCCCAGCACTTCTTAACTGGTGGAAACTCATATGAATCTCTCCAAATGATTGAACTTACAAAAGAAGTTCTAATAAAATGTTGAGGTCCTGGTCTCGTGCGTGAATTGTACAAGTCACACCAGCCAAGGCAATACCTGCCCATTGACAGATACGTGAACTAACTCAAAGAAAGCTAGCTTGAGCGCTAGTGACATTGTGAGAATTTCTTTTTTAATTTAGTCTGTCCAGAAAAATTGTCTTTCTAGAAAGGTAGTGTTGTTCTGAAATGTTTGTGCATTTAGTCTCTCAATGGACTCAGTAGTGTTGCTTGATGAATATTCGTTCATTTTTGCAGCCTAGATGCTTGCAAAGCCCCAGAGTGACCTGGAGTGCGTTGCATCAGGAGGCTCGGACAGAGCTGGGCACCTGGTCCCAGCTCAGAGGCCAGTCCTGTAAGCCATGATGTCTTCATCTCCCTGCATCCATCTGCCCTTGCTTTAATTGTAGTGCTCTCTGTATAATGTTTAGATGATGCTGTGCATTTAAAAAAAAAAAAAAGCCCAAGAGCTCAGATCGATTGTATGGAGACCCAGCAGGAGAAGAACAGCATCCCATGGGAAGGGAAGTTTTTAAAAAGTGTGTTTAAAAGGGACAGCTGAATGACACAGCAGGATTTTAAACAGCAATGTTTCTTCAGGGCTATTGGCAATAATATTTGTGGTCCACCTGCCTGACTCTCTCAAGTCCTGGGCTGCGGGGGGAGTTCAGTCCTTCCTCAGCAGCATGTCCTGAACCAGGACCCTCCAGCACTATTGCATTTTGTCATTTTCGGCATCTATGTAGGCTAAATGCACGGATCATGACTACACAGGCACAGCAAGGGATGGATTTCAGGCAGGAAATGCCTTTTCCTTGCTAGCTGGTGGCACACAGCTAGCGACGTTCAGCCGCTGCCCAACAGCAGCCGAAACTCCCAGAATTATGTTTCGCTGTAACCATAAACATGATCAGGCTTTGCTGCACACGAACACACACAGCAGAAGAGAGTAAGCAACTTCCTTAGGTTGAATAAAGTCTTCCTTTTCCACCTCTGGGTTCTATTTATGTTGATTTTGTGTATGCCCTGATTTTAGTGGACAGGAGGTGGCAGAGTGAAAAAATAGAGAAAAATATTGAGGAAACTTGGTTATGTTCAACTCTGTGCTTGGGGTGTTTACTTCACTCTGCTGGGCACAACTAAAACTCTGAACAGCTCTAACATGTGAAGAGGTTTTTAAAGAAAGACCATGAGAGATCAGGGCCAAGCCCTGCCTCTTGTTTTGCTGAATGGTGTGTTTAACTCCTGTTTGAGGCACCTGTTGAAAGGGAAGCTGTCATGGTGTGTGCAGGTGTGTAAGCTATGAACCTTTGTATAAACCAGTGAATTTATCTGAGCTGAGATTTGATCTCAGAAGTTAGCATTTGGGTTGCGAAAACAATTCTCCTTGTTATTCTAAGATAGCTTTTCCTGGCAATAAGTATTCTGGTTTTTATCATCTCGATCCACCCCACCCCCTGCCCCCCCCTTCACAGTCCTGTACTCTGCTCCTGAGTCTTCATTGCTCTGTTATTTCCAGTTTTTGCTGATAAAAATAGAGGATGAATAAAGCAGTTGAAACAATTGCAGCAGAGTAGTTTTTCAACCTCTTAACATTTGCGTGTGCTTGCTGGCATACTGTGAGGCTTAAATAAGATGTTTGTAGAGTGGTCTGATCTGTGATATTCAAATGGAAGCAAGTGCAGTTCGGAAGTGCACAGCCTTGCAATTTATGTAGTAAATTCAAAGCCAATCACCATGTTCTTAGGATGACAGTACTTAAGGTGTAGCCAAGCAACTCTACTAAATAAAAATTTGGGAGAAAGAAAGGTCACAATAGTTCAGACTGTATCTCTTAGATGTCCTTTTGGCCATGAAAAAAAGAAACCAATTAAAACTCTTTGTGAAAAAAGTTTGACCTTTTAATTTTTTTTTTTTCTTCTTGCATTTGGTCATAAAATTCATGTAATTACTTCTAGGGGCTGTTAGTGATCATGATGATAGTGTTTCAAAGCAATTAATTTGGAGCTTTGGTCTCATAAATAGTAAAAGGCAGTTACTGTAACACTTGCTAAGCAGGGAGAGAAGCAGCCCCAGCCTGCTGGATGCTTTCAGGGTATTCAGCTGAAGACTGGAAAAGAGAGAAGTCTTTGATGTGGTGTATTTCATATACTGGAGGTACTGGATATACTTTTTGTCTCTGGAATATCTACACAGGGTGTTTTCTCCTTCTTTAAAGAAAATCGTAGGGGTAAAAATGGAAAAGGAACCGACACGAATGAGTCTTAAAAGCTCATCTCATAGTGAGAAAATTGAGACTATCGTAACTTTTTGAACAAAATCAATAATCAATAGGTATCTCTTTGAAAGCATAGCAAACAACTGACTATATCATCGCAAGGGGAAAAAAATCCCTAAAACATTAACATGTAGCAGCTGAAAATGTTAGTGTTTTTTAAAATTATTATTTTTGGAAGTTTCTTTTACTAATGGTGGGAATTTGTTATCAGAACATCCTACCTAGGAGTACAGTGACAATGTCCTTGCATGGCAATGTTGCTGATATCGAATGTGTTTGTTTATCCTAAGAATCTAATTTTCTGTTTCAACCAGGAGCAGAGTGCAGCGATCTCCATAATATTATGTTGCATGTGTTATACATGAGGTCATAGTGAAACACCCACTGCAGCCACCTCGTGCTTTTAAGATCTGAGAGGATGAAGCAGAGCTCAGCTGCGTGCTGTAACAAGAAGTAAAAAAAAAAGAATACAGATAGCTTTTAAGACAAAGTAATATGCTCCCTGCACACTGGGAGTAGAACTGTAATAGTGTCCTGCCCCTTCCAAGCAACCTCAAGACTGGCTAGGCTGTGCTTTTATGCCAATTCTGCCCTTTGCAGTGCACGACCTGAACGACCTGCTCCAGCTCAGGTCCTCTGAGGGCCTGGGACATTCACCAGTGGTGGGGACAGTCCATGCACTGAAAAGTAACATCATGCTGGAGCAGGAGACTGGTTATTGAAGTGGTAATTGCTTTGATCCACTTGGGACCAGCCACACAGGATGCCTACGTGTTGTTTACTACTTTAGGCAGGAGCTTGGCAACAGCAAATGAGCAGTGGATGTACTGAGAAGAAGGCTGGGAATGATGAAAGACAGATCTGCCCACTCGGTTAGGGATGAGGTTGCTGTGAGATATAGTCCTGCTTCTCTCCAGCAGAACTGCTGTGTTTTGATGGTCTGTTGTATTTTTTTATAATTTGGTTGTGGATATGGACATTTCTGTCTCAGTCTCACATGCCTTTTGCTTGTCTTTGTGTCTTGACTCTAGCTTGGGAACTTGGTGAGTGAGGTTAGGTTTGGAGAAGGATCTGCTATGTTGATAAATAAGGTGCAACCAAAGGCGTGGGCCCCAGATAATGGATGTTCCATTTTGCAGGATGCAACAGTTTGAGGAGTTTAATTCCTAACTAGTTAAAGATCCGTCTTGTGAAAAATGACTTCCCATTTCCAATCTATAATGAAAGTAAAATAGTGGAAAGACAGATGAGTCAGTGCTCCTAGTAATCTGTTATATAGCTGGGTGAGAAACAAAACCATTCGTCTCTCCCCCGACTGACTTTTCTTACACAAAATAACTGTGTAATTGTCTTAAACCTTGAACAGAGAGCATAGTCTGGAGGAGAGAGGTTCTTATATTTCAGCTGGCTCACAGCTGTTCGTTTAGGGAGAAAAAGGTTGTGTGTGTGAAGAGAATTCACTGGGAACCCATTTCTCAGAGCTGTGACCCTTTTCCTGTTTGTCAGATGCACTGATTATCTGGAATACGTTCTCTTGTTAAGTATTCTGTGAGATTCTGGCAATATAGCAGCCTTTGAGCCCAAAAGCAGTCCTTAGCTGGCTGAGACTTGGGTGGACCGCGTGAGATTGTGCGCTTCATGGACAGCAAGAGGAGCTGGGTGCAGCCATGCAGTTCGGATCTGCACCTCAGATATGACAGTGTTGGGGGCCCATGTACGCAGGAATCCACACTATAAAATAACCCCTTATGGTGCTTGCTGTAGGGTTTGATTTGTATTTAGACTGTCTGAATCTCTAGGTGGTTTTCAGTTCAGTGGTCAAACAAAAAATGATTTAGTGACAACTGTCCCAAGAAGTTTCAATTTGGATGATACTTTAAAAATTTGCATTATTAAAATTTTTAATGACTTCTAAAAATTATTGAAAAAATGCAAAGGAATTTTATGGGAGCAAGACTATTTTTGCTGAATTTACTGGTGCTGGATATTTATTTTTTTGTTCTTTCCTTAAATCACAGTCTGAAGTGCTAATTCTGAATGTTCTCATATGGATTCAGAACCCTCTTTACCACTGCACTGTAAAGGCTAGATTTTAAAGCTAGGCATGGCAATGGGCTTCCCATTAATGAGGGAGACTGATATGTCTTCTGATGGTACTGTAACCTGGTGGAGCTTGAATCAGGAGGAAGAAAAGACAGCAGGAAACATCAACAAGTCAGTATTTCAGCATGTGGCTTGAATGTTACTTTCTGGAGCAGTATCTTTGTAAATTGTTTTCCTACAAAAAGGGCCAGTTCTATTTTAAAAAGTATATTTGGTTTCCAGTATGTGGCATGTGAAATTCAGAGACTATCAAGTCTCTAAGTTTTATGCAGGGGCTAGCAATGCTACATCTTTCAACTCAAGCTTTCAAAACAATCAGTAGTTTATTGTGTTGAGGCAGAATTTTCCTCTTCTGAGAGCACAAACTGTGTTTTAATTGTAGTGGTGATGGTAATCTTTTTAACAATTTGAAGTTGTCATATGGGGAAATGCAGAGCTCTCAGCACAGTGTAAACTTTTGTAATTAAATCAATGAGCTCCCCTGTTGAGAAGTGGATGGCCAAAGGCTGTATATCTCTGTCCTCTTTACGTAATCCCAGTGGTGTGGAAAGTGCAGTCTCTTCCCAGAAATTAGCAAACAACTCACAACAATAAAGGCATAATGTAGTTTATCAAACACGCTGAATGAAGAGTCATAGAGTAAGTTCAAGTTTGTATAATTTGATGGGGGAGGAGGCGAGCCAGGAGCCAACACACCCTCAAAAAACCTGTGGGTGTGAAGGGGATTTCTGTGCTTTCCGCTGCAGGAGTGAGCGGATGGCTAAAAGTAGACGTTGCCCTGCAGCAGATACTGTGTGCATGTAGGAAACCTGCCCTGCTTCTTGTGGGACTGTGGCCCTCAGGAAGTGTTGGGTCTTTTCTGTGTGTGAAACACAGGTTTGAAGTCACAGCTGGTACGACATCCTGGCTCTGAGCAATGAGGTAACCCAAACCCGTGGTAGAGCACCAGAGAACAAGTTTGCTTTTAGGAGGGCCTAAGGATGGTTTAGGTAACATCTTAGTGACATGATGGTGTTCCTGTGGGTAGGGATGTTATGTTGTTTACATTTTCACTCTTTATATGTGGATTTTTTCCTGCTCTAGGTCTTCGTGTATGGGACTGTCTTGTTAAGACTTGACGCTAGCTTAAGTGTGTGAGACTAATGAGGGGGAAGCTGTCCTCTGAGCATGACACAGCAGGGCAGAAGTTCATCTTATATTTTACATCTGGATGGACTAAGCTCCTCCTCCAGTAAGACTTCACCAAATGAGTTTGGCCAAAGTGTAGACACATGTGTAGAGGTGCTCCTGTGCTTGGGGTCTTTGCCTCCAGTCTGTTTCCAACCCTGGTGCAGGGAAGGTATGAACACCTTGGCAGCTCACGTACAACCTGCCTGTTTTGCCAAATCCCTCCTTATTGACTGTTGCCTCTGTGTTCCTCCACGCATATGCAAGATGCAGAGTAAATGACTGGTTGAATGGGAAGGAGCTGAAACGTACAAGTGGTTTGGAGCATGAGTATATTAAGGAAAAATTAATGACAGATAATTTGCATGAGAATGTCAATAAATATTGTCTACTTGCTTTTGACTGGCCAACATGAAATATGTTCATAATGGAAACAAATTGGATATTTCAGTCAACACAGTGCTTTTCATCAGTCCTGAACTCTATTTAAAAACAACATTATTTTAACATGTTTTTAAAGCACCTTTTCCTAACATGATCCAGGAGGTTGTGCAAAAACAACTTGGAATAATCTTGAAACGCATACAGGGCCAAGCCAGAGAAAAGGAGCCAACACCTTTGGGCAAAGAAAACCAGAAAATCTAAGAAGAGGAGCCAGAAACAAAGGAGGGAAGAGACGTTAATGGAAAAATCTACCTCTAAAGCAACATGCTGTCCAGAAATGCTGTTTTATTTCTTGAGAAATCTCCATGTAAAACTGATGCAATGCCTTATATATTTATTCAGTTTTCTTATTGAAAGAATACTCCAGCTGTTAGGACAACACCTAGTGCCAACAAGCTATTGTCTCTGGAGCGCTCTCAAATAACGAGCTTCGTTATTCTATTAATATAATATGAGCTTAGGGAGTTTGGGTTAAATACAGCACAGAGCAAGAGCAATGTTCAGCCCAGATCCCAGTTTTTGTGTGATTAGTTAATTTGTGAATCAAGGAGACGACGTGTTTAAATTCCACATTCTTGATAAGGAAACAAGTATCCAATTGTTATTTGAAAGACGGTGTCACTTATGGGTGGAAAACCTCCCCACATAGGCTGCTAAAGCTATCCATACCCAAAGCAGTTTCTTTGCTACATCACTGTTGCTTGAAACTATCTGAAAATTCAGTAAGTAGTGGGTAGCACTGTCCTTTCCAAGATAAATATTTTAATTGTGAAAGAAAATGAACCTGAAGTCTCCAGCATACTGACGCTGACCTTCCTTGCTAGGTCTGTGGAACAGTAAGCATTTTGGAAATATGTTCCGATGGATGGGATGGGCAGGCAAGACTGTATTCCTTTTTATTCCTTTCTAGCTAGGTGCCAATACACACAAGAAAGGATGGTCTGGATTTTCCGGTCATTCCCTCTGTCACTTCAAACTGAATGTGGTTGAGGTTCAGCTGCAGGGTTTTGGACCCTGAATGAATCTCTAATGAAATTTTATGGCCTTCATTTTCACTCAAGGTCAGACTTGAGGATCACAGAAATTATTTCACCTGAGATTTTTGTTGCTACTTCAGGTCTGTGTCTTCTCTTGCGTATCCATCACATACAACAGGCACTAGTGACTCATCCAGCAGCAAGGGTTGACATTGGGCCCGAAGGATCATTTTTTTGATATCCTCAGAATTCTGCATGGAACTAAGATTAAAATATTCTCAGAAAGTAAAGCAGCCAAAAGTAGACCTGAATGTCTGAACCTGGCTCTCTTATTCCTCTAACAGTGTCTCCCAGTCTATGGGGAAACATGATCATCTGAGACCACCTCTGAAGAAAAGTTGAAGTAAAGCATATTTGAAGAAAGTATTTTTTAAGACAATGGTAACTTTGAAGTTTGTGGCAATCCTGTTCTGAGCAAACTGACATCTAAAAGACTGACAGCAGAAAAGATAAACATAGTAGTAGTGCAGCAGGGGAGCTGAATTTAATAGAGGCATATTCCACTGAGAGACTCCATGACATGCCAAACAGCATCAGTAAAGTAGTCCCAGGATTTGCCCTGTTGGATTCAAAGACACCAACAGAGCCTGAGGTGAGTTCCAAGGCACAGCCTTTTCCTTCCTTGAAGTCTGTTCCCACTGGGCGCAAGTCCTCCCTGAAGATTTTCAGATCTGGTAATACAGGATCAGAAGCTCATTATGAAGTTGATCTGTACCTGTTTTTGTACCTGTGCACTCTTTATATTTGTTGATGCTCATCAGGACTTGACTTCTGTTTGAAAGTAGGAGTACTGAAATCTGTTCTACTTTAGGAAGATCTGGAGCAGCCCATACTTGTGAAATAAATGGAAAAGAATGAGAAGCCCTTAGGTCATCCAAGACTTAGAAGAACGTAAATGTGTTACAACAATAGCATTTTGTTGTGCTTTTAAATTTAAGATGTAGTCTTATTGGTCCACCAGTAGTAGGTAGAATCCACTGCAAGGAGAAGAATGTAGTTTCCTGCCTTCCACTGACTTACAACTATTTAGCGAGTTTAGCTTGTAATTTTGGGATGAAGGAAATGATGTAGCTGCAGATATAGCTTTTCTTTGTGCATCTAATAAAGGCCTCTGTTCTGTGGAGTCCCAGAGATTCCCATTCTAATTCTCTAGGTAGGGATGTATAACTACAACATGAAATACTACTGAAGATTTAGGGTGGAAGGCATATCAGCCAACTGCAAAAACTTGTTTTTCTCTTCTTATTTAATAATAAATCCAAGTTTGTTACAAATAGAAATCACATCTGGTCTACTCCCCTTTTTCATTCTCTGTGCATCTAGACACACTAAAGCAAAACACATATTTGAGAACAAAATTTCTCTCTCAGAGAACTTTTATGATGCACCCTTGTACGATATTATACCGCAGCAGAGAAAATGTTTATGGGAGATATAACCAAGCAATATGTGTATGTATGTGCACAGCCGCACATGTGGGTGAACTCTCTCTGAAGTACAGAAAGCTTTTGTGAAGGTTTAAGAAAATGTTGAGCTACCAAGGGGACTGGATAACAGCAGTTTTTCTGAATAGCTGTGCTTTTCTTAGCATTCAGAAATAACCTTTAACTGCTAAGGCAAGGAATAAATAAAAATGCAGCAAAATTTCTCTGATGGGGATTGTTTGGCTCCTGCATGAGCCTGGGCTGTGCTGCTTTAGGAGCTTCGCCTTACGAATGTGTCTCAAGAGCAATGCACAACAAATCTTTTTTTAGAGTGCTGGATTCAGAGACTGCTAGGTACTGCAATTAGCTAATGTTTGTAGAATAGAAGGAATAGAAAAAATAGTCAGGTTACTGCTGCCCTGTGTCTCAAAGCTTGTTTGGAAACACTTTTAATTGGTCTATCTATCATGCCATTCATTTGGATTAAGAATTGCTTGTGCTCTGTGGTGCCCAGAAGCAATAATCTCAGCAAGACCATGTTGTCTTCACAGCTTCATTAACCTCTACAATAAAAAGTCAAGGCTTTGTAGTATAAATGTTCATGGACTAAATGTTTTGCAGCTCTGCGTGTGGGCTGTCTGTCTTTTAAGGTAGCCATGGGTGAGTGCTAGATAGTTATTTCCTAAAGAGGTCAGTACAAAAATCAGTTTTTCAGGGGCCTGCAGATACTGCAAGTTGACCCCAGCTCTTCTGTATGCCCACTCCCAGAACCCACTTGTGGGCTCCTGCAACAAGGCTCTGTGGAACTGGAAAGAAACTCAAAATCATGAGTGTGTGCTTGGGATGTCTGCATCCGCTAGGGTGGAAGTGAAAAGACAGGTTGTGGTTATTTCACTAGAAAATAAACAGTGCTTTCTCACATGCTGTATCTTGCTGAATTTGGCACCACGCTGCAGTATGCCCTAGCTGGAGGGAAGAGCAGGGTGGAGAGACCTTGTGGAAAGATCTCCTGGATAAGCTTCTCATTTCATCTGAGAAGTGTTTTGAGAGAGGTGCAGAAAAGGGGACAATAACCCAACCATGCAGCGATTTGGGCTTCTTATAGCCAAGGGCTGGCTAAGTGACCCACAAACAGGGAGTTGTTTTTGGGAACTGCCCGCTCAGATTGTCCTCTCGGCAGCAACTAAGCTGGCATTTAAGACAATAAGTTTCAGACAGAAGAAAACCCCAAAATACAGCAACAGTAAATGTATTAACAGTGATTAGAAAAGAACCTCCATGACAAAATCCAGAGATGGGGTGGAGTGACGTGGGGAGACACTGTGTGGCACCAGGCCCTATGGTTATCTGGGCTTGACAAGAACGAGAGTTGGTTTACGGGCTTAGGTTAAAGGTGGAGTTGAAGGAGGGAGTTCATGGTGTCCCACACTGAGTTTCGGGTGTGAAGTAATCCCTCAAGCTTTTGGAGTTATTCCTTTGTAAATAATCCTATGATAGTCCTGTAAGCCTACCCTATCGCTAGCTCAGCTAAGACACTGCAGGAGAAGAATCCATAATGCTCTGACATGTGACACACGCAATATCTGATTGTGCTGAGATTGATTCAGGCTGTAATGAGGTTACATGCATGCTAATAGAGCCATATCAGCTTGTTAATAGAGCAATAGTTCTTCTGTCACAAATTGTTTTAAGTTCAGCTTGTGGCAAACAAAAAATGGAAGCAAAATTTATTCATGCTGTAGGCTTGCAATACAGATTTCACCACTGGTCTTCGAGTTGTTTAGTAGTAATTGGAAATAGCATTTTCAGGGACAAATTGCAAGATATATTCCAGTTTCTACTTAGGCAAGGCTCCTTTTTCAAGCTAACCTCTCTGTCTCTTGTGTTCATCCAGGTACTCACAGGAGTATCAGTCAGCCAGTCTTAAATGAGCTGCCTAGTAAGTCTGCAGCCTGCCAGAAAGGAATGGGCACCTAGCAAGTAAATTATGGGGCAGCATGGAGTTTTGTTGGCACTATCCATGCTTTTTGAATTTCTTCTTTCCTTTCCAGAATTGCTTTAGGGGTTGATCTGAGTCTTGAGAGGAACTAGTCCATGGAACAGCAACAGGTTATTTTATATACAAGCTACTGGAAAATAGACAGGACCTCTTCTTCTAGCTGATGAAAGCAGAGATGGCATCTTCCAAATTCTCTGGGCCTTTAGTCAAATCCATCCCAAAGATAATGGTACCACAGATAATTTAACAAAGAGCCTCTCCCCGCAGCTATGTGCAACTGCTGATGGTTACCTAATCCTGCAGCTGCATACAATTGCTGATGGTTTCATGATCCTGTCTCCAAATATCTTGACACAGTCCACCTGCCTCTTTTATACTGCAAAACATCTTGCTTGCTGTGCGTTACAGACTATCTTGTGGCTGGATACTGTCTCACAGGCCATTTTTCTCTCTTCGCTCTAGATCTAATTGAATTTCTCTTGATTTGATTCCCCTCTTTATACATTTTTCTAGTGTACTGAGGAAATGCTCTGGAGCAAATAAGGGTAGCTGGCGAGTTAGGTGTCTCATTAGTGTTTCTCAGCATCTGCATGAGACAATCTGCAGTCATCCTTCCTCAGTGTTTTTTCTCCGTCTCGCTATTGCAATATACTTCTATAGCCCGTGACATCATGCATTCAGAGATGTTGTCTTGATGTTAGCTTGTATCCATTAATACATCTGTGTGAACTATTTCACATCAGCCTTCAGCAGCAAACCATTCCTTCACGAGTGCTGGATTTCTTTCCTTGTGGAATTTTCCAGTGATGAAATAAAATGTATATGAGGCAGGAATTATATCTAGGCTGTAAATTTCTTTTTTAATCATCTCGCGTTTTCCCCAGATATTTCATGGCCTCAGACCATGAAGTTCTCCTTACGTCTTGTCTATTTTAAAGAAGAATTTACTGATCTGTTTGCTAGTTACTTGTTCCCCTTTGTACCTCTCTCTAAACTGGATCACACTAAGTGGATCTGTGGAAGCCAAGTAACGTTAGTGGCTTGCCCACTGTCATTAGCATCTGTGTTTAGGAACTCTTACTTGGCGTCCTTTGCTCTAGTTATGAGAAATAACAACATAGCACCTGTATTGTAATTTCCATCTGCAGATCTTGAAATTCTTCGTAAATGTCTTTCAAATATTCACAACTTCTATACAGGAAAGTAAAAGCCCAGGTAAGTGGAAGGTCCAAGTCCCCAGACTAAAGCAGTGCACTGTCCCTTTCCTCCATCCCCCCACAGCACTTAATGAGATGCCCAGAATTCCAGTACACCATGCTGGGAGAGCCAGGGATGTCAGTGTAGTACTCAAAAGCCAGAATACAGAGTAAAAAGCAACTTGGTTTCACAAATGGTTAAGGTCTGACACAGATGCCTCTCTGGCATCCGGTGCTTTTAGGTACCTGTTTACTGCTCCTGAAAAGGATCTCTTCTTGTTCTTTTCAAATGCTTAAGGTGCTTTCCGCATCTTCAGAGCAAGGTGGCAAGAGAGCCGCTTACATCTTTCACTTGCTAATTCCTTCAGTAACTGACTCCATGTTCTTGATTCCCTGGGCTTTTATTCAAACCTCTGGAACACAGAGCCTCTCTCATGTTGTTTTCCACTTCATATCTCAATAATAGGAAGGAAAGCTGCATAGCAACAAACAGGTCCTGTGAATGACTAATGATTTAAAGATCAAAAAAGCTTGTGCAAAACCCCACTGAAAGCAGTAGGAATTTGAAGAGCTGAACTGTGTGGAAGGTAAGGTTGGACACTCCAGCTGGTCCTGGAAGACTCTCATGAGCCATGCTGGATTGTAGTGCATATGGATGCAGAGTAAAGGACCTGTATTCCTGAAGCCTAACTCAGTGAATCTTTTTGGAGGATGTTACTTCAATGTGTGATAACGTGGATCTGAACGAAAGCTCTGAGACTGACTTGTCCATGTGGATATAGACTTAAACCCTCAGAGTAAAGATGACTTCAGACCCAACGGTAGAGTTACTGCATATGTAATTAGTGTGAATATATCACACTAAAGTCTACAAGAGCATAACTCTCCATGTTGAATTGGAGTGGAAGAATGCTAGCTTGGAAGTGCCTGATTCATACACGACTTCGTCAGAAACAATTTTCACATTGGGAAGAGAGTATTTGCATTTTATTACTAAGAACTGTTGTGTTTAGTCAACAATTATTTATATTTCTGTATGAGGGAGATAAGTAATTTGACTTATTAGTAGTCAGATATATACAGATCTTAATCAAAAGGCTTCAAGGATTTGTACTATGAATTTTACATGAAAGCACAGTTCTGGCTGTATCTGACACCCATTAGCCAGTCTGAAAATGAATGTTTCTGGTTTTGATGATACTTACAAAGAAGGAAATCAAGCTTGTCAGTGCCCTTCATGCAATGAAATTGGCTTTTATTTTTCACTGAAAATCTGGAAGGTTTTTGCAAACCTTGATGGCTGAGGGTTTTAGTTTTTCATCAGTTCATTCAAGGTAAGAATTTTTTCCTGCAAAAATCACCTGTTATTTTCTTTTTATGGACCTTTTCTGTGGGGTGTGTTTGGGGGGTAGGAAACCATGCTTACTATGAGATCTGATTTTTCTCCATGATCTTTTTTAATACATAAGTATCTTCTATGTTTCTGACTACAGAGAACTTCATTAGCTTCTGCTTAAACTTGTGGGTAAATTATTGGCTCAGAGAGTACAATGCTGAAACACATACACGGTTTAGTCATTTAGCTATCACAGAACTTAAAGTCTGACTGAAGAGTGGAGGTACAAGTCTAATGGGACTTTCTCATCTATAGGCTGGTTTATTTTAACAAATAAAGAAAATTTTAAAAAAGTTTGACTAATAGTCCTTCAGAAATACCAAAGATGAAGAGAGGAGGTTTATAAGAATTCAACATTATCTTCACCCGTGCAAGACAAACTTGTACCTCTCTACAGATCTTATTCTGCAATTTTTTCTGCTTCTTTCTTTTAGTCCCTCTTTTTATAATCCTTTCTGGCTTCTTGAATTGGAAGGATGAACTGCATGTCAGTAGTGAAACAAAATACAGGAAAGCGCAGTTTTTTAAACTTAACAGCATTTATGTTTTGGGTCTTTATGAAAGCAATATTTTTGAGCTGTTGCTTGGCTGAGTTAAATGTTGAATTATGGACTTAGATTTGTAGGTACACTCCAACCAAATTGCTATTGTCCTCAGTGGGTTTTGTTCACTATCTTTTACAATATCTGCTGTTATAAATCTGACATCTTTGGGTTCTTGCCTACCTGGGCTAGATTTCTAATCACTAAACGTCATGTCTTCTCTCAAGCAGGTAGCTCGAGGAACTGTTGGCCCCAGGTTCTCTCATGTCTTTCATCATATTGTCCTACAGACAAGGTAGATAATAATAAACATTTCGTTTGGCCCTATTTTGGCAGTCCCTGTGCAAAAGAAAGGATGGTTGATACAGAGAAACAAGAGAATAGTGGAAACATCATGTTACAGGACTAAGAACTCCAGCCTTTCAAAGGAACTGGTGTAGCTAGAGCTGGCTGGTGATGCCTGGCTTTATGTACTTAGCAAGGAGCATGTTAGCACGACGGACAAACTCAGAGAAATCTCTTGCTTGGCAAGTCCATGTAGAGATTTGTTGCAAGTTAGTGCTGTAGTTCACTCCAGGTTTCTTCAGTCACGAAAGTAAGTCATGGTTCAGCTCAAGACTCCTATGACCCCTTCTGCGAAGGAGGGTGTAAAGGTGGACAAGAAGCACTGTGCTCTCTGTCAACACCATCTGCCTATCGGTGGCAAATGAAATGCTCGATGCTGAGCATCCATTCTGTTCGAGGGAGACTGCGGTTTGCTACTTGGGTGCCAGTTCAGCTATCTATATCCATTAGCCATGCTGTAGGGCAGAATGAGTGGAGTAAATGGTGCTCAGGCTTTTCAAAGAACCAGTAGAAAATCTTCGTTCGTCTGGAAATCACAATGTAATGTTTCCATTTCTTCTTGTCTTCCTTAACTAGTCTTCAATACAGGCCTGTCTTTCTGTGTTACTGCGAAGGAAAGGTGAGAGCTTGCTCGCTGAAGGCTGATGCTATGAGAGGGGTGAGTGAGCAAGGACTGCCACCCTATAATCCAATATAACTGAACAGTGTCCTTGCTGGATAACATGACAGTCTCTTTGAAAAAAAAACCAAATTTTTAAGTAAATCCTTTGCTGATTGAGTAGCTGAGCCAGATATCTGAAGACCTCTATTTGCTCCCAGTTTAGATATAAGCTGATGAACTGTGGGCTTCTGGATTTTTTCACCCATGCAGTGTCTGCTAACAAACCTTCACTGTGCTTCTGAAGAATCCTTTATAGAGGTGAGAGGAGAAGCAGCTGTGTCTGAGCAATCTGGTTTATGATGATGTCCACAGTGTGTTTTCTGGTTTTTTTTCTTTTTCTTTTTTCTTTTTTGTCTTTTTTTTTTTTAATGTGTCTTGCTTGAAACGGTACTGCTTTCACATTACTTCCTTGAAAGTGCTTCAACTACTTTTGCAGGAATAAGTAAAAAGTTTGCACTATGGAAAAAGAAGATGCCAAGGGGAATGTCAAGTTATGAAAGCTCTTTCCTTCTGACAGACCAATTTGCACATGAACTCAGTTGTTTTCACCTTTTTTATTTCTCAGGGGACTAGGTCCATATTACAGGGCCCAGGCCCCTGCAGGCAGGACATCTCCAATCGCATCATTGTTGGAAGCAGCTGGGAAACTGGAGAATGCTATTACACAAGACATACTTAAAGCTGCAAACAAGAGGAACATCGTATGTTAAGGATGAATTTCTTCCTGAGATGGATCTAACAACCATCAGCTGAAAATAGCTTTGAGAGAAGGAGCTGGGCATGGATTTCTGAGGCGGCAGAAGTAAATGGCAACGTGAGTGCAAAGCAATGGGCAGAGGGTCATGACAGTCCTGCCAAACAGTGGTACAAATTTTAGGGTCTGTTATCTGTCTTCACAAGGCCTTTCATTCTGCAACAGTCTCTGCTTGCAGGCTCAAATTTCAGTGATGTTTTGGGATGTAAATATGTCATTGTGCTTGCAAGTCAGGTACTTAAACTTCCAAACCCTCATCATCTTAGTATCTCTGTTGTCCAGATTGTATGAGTCCTAAGGGTAAGAAAAGGAGATTTCAGTTTGTGAAGCTGTCATCCTGATGCATTTCATACAGGACTGTGGCATTTTGTAAATGCCACATTAACAATTGGGGAGGAGGTATCAGCCAGAAGTATTCCTAGTAAATGAACAGAGGTCCTCTTAAAGGCAAAAATGGAGAATGTCACAGTAAATGCCCCCAGGGCAACATGTTTTCTAGGCTGGACGCTGTCATCTCTTGGATCAATGACAAAACACAAATAAATTCTCTCCTCTGCTTCCCACTAATCAGAAGTTGCTGGGGCAGGTTAGTGAGATGAGAAGTCCTCACTTAGGGAGCTGGCTTCTGTGGAAGGTGAGGCGGGCTGCTACCTATTCTGCTGTGTAGCAAAAGTCCACCCTTACATTGGGCTTTCAGTTTCAGAAAACACCATAAGGACCAAGTGATTATTTTGATGCATTTTAAAATACATCTACTCTTAGGTAACAATAATTCAGCAAAATGAATCACTGACAGATTTAACCGTGGTCTGGACCTTCAGTTTCTTATCTATATACATAATTCTCGTGGAAGGGGAGAGTCAATTGGAAATTTTGTGATAAATGAACACTTGCATATGGCAGTAAACAGTGGCTTCTTTCTCAGAATGGTAGCCTCGTTTATTCACTTTTTTAAAATAGCGTGAAATTATTAGACTTCAGGAAAAAAAAAGATTTTATCAACCAATATAGTACTCTTCCTTTAATGAGATGTAGTTAATAACACTCTTACCTGAATAGGTGTCCTCTCCAGAAGGAGCCAAATAGTACAGTAGGGCTTTGTGCTTTGTCTTTAAGGCACTGCATAGACGATTGCATGTGCTCTGAATGTGAGGAACGGCGATGCTGTTCCCACTGGAATATATGTCAAAGTGAAGCCCCAATGGTTTAGAAATGTGATGGGGAGAAGAGCATCTCTGGTTGATGCTGTCTGGGCACAGCCAGTTCTGCGGCAGCAAAAAGCAATCGCTTGGGTGAAAATGTGGACAGAATGATGCTATCGTCTTTGTGTGGCAGCACGTTCAACTGTCTTCTGCAGACCTCCTTCCTGCCAAATTAAAATATGGGCCTCTAACAGCTCCTCGTGAATGTCTAGACATCAGATCAAGATTGTTGTTGAAATTTTCTTAACTTACAGTCCCTAATGCCTTTACTGTTGAAACATCATCGTCGTGTTTTTGCTTATCACAGATGTCTCTCATCCAGGCAATGTTTAGACTCTGGTAGCTCTGCAAGTCTCACATCCACATATTTTCTAGGTCTTGTATAATATTTGAGGCAGTGGCCTTTTCTATCTACTGGTTTAAATAAAGCTCATGTCCAGGTGCTAGCTTTTATTTCATTCCAGCAACATAATTTATCCTCTGACTTTGACAGATGCCATGTGGCTCAGTTAGAGGAGCTGAAAAATCACTGTGACAGTACTGCTCATGTATTTTGCATCCTTCCCTCTCTGCTCCAGCAATTCGCCTTTCTTCACTTTCCAGAGCTTTCACAGGCTCTTCTCCACTTATCTTCCAGACTGTGTCAAATGAGATCAAAGTTCCTCTCTCCAATCAGCCCGTAATGCTGACCTTTGTCACCTGATCATTACATTTTCAGTCACATATTCCTGCTCTTTCTCCCAGGCAATCACCCACTCTTGGAGGAAACCCACCGTCATCCCACACACGGCAATGCCATCATCCTCCTCGAAGTGCATGCTTTTTGCCCTGTTGCCTAATGATAATGATTAGGTGTACGGAGGCTACGTGCTGCAGTGATCACTTTGATCTCACAATTTCCCTGTAATTTTTCCTCTTTCTGCACATTCCTGTCATCTCTTGCCTTCAGATGGTGACCTCCTTGGGGCCAGGGTCTCTGTGCATTGTGTAATGGTCATGCAAAATTACCAACAATAACATCTAAAGAACTTGAAAGGATGGAGAGTATTCATATTGACTCTCCTAACTCAGCATAAATCTGGTCCAAGCAAGACCTCACAGATTAGGTACTTATTTAGCAGCTTTTCTCTGTCCTGTGGGATAACGAGTTACTTATCGATGTCTTTTGTTCAATTTTTTAGTAGAGATGGGAATACATTCAGTCACAAGAACTACTCCACAGTTACTTACTTGCGCACTAGCAGCATCTGTGCAAATTTAGAGATGTGCAGATGTCTCTGCAAAAGGACACAGATTAAATGGTATGAATTAATTAAACCTCTGAATTAGTGGATTATTCAAACCTTCTGGGTAGAAACTTTCATACGGAGTTAAAACTGCCTAATTCACTTTGGAATAAATATTTGATTTGAAAATATTAACACAGCTTTTGGGGATATTGAGATCTCCTCTTATTAATTTTTTCTGGCTTCCTAGTTTGCCTGGGTAGGAAACTTAATGCTAGGCTGGGGACTGAATTCTCTCACTGACCTCCCTGCAGTTGATATTTGGGATGTGCTGGAGATATTTACTTGACTTCACGCCCAGATGCATCTCTGGGAGCCTTGTGCTCGCCCAGCCATGCTTGGTGGCAGCTCCTGGGGGCTCAGTGGGTGCAGCTAATCGAGCATGTTCCTGAGGCATGCACGTGAGTGGCAGGAGGTTGCTTGGATGGTTTTTAATATGCTCCACTCGCTGCTGAAGGGACACTTGGGATTGGCACTAGCCCCATTTGAAAATGGGCTGGAGAAAAGGGATTGCAGCTTGCACAGCTCGTTGTATGAATTCAGTGGTGCAATTCTTTTTCCCTCTGGAGGAAGATAGGTGACTACAGTTAGCGGGAGAGCTGGGAAATTGAGTCATTCCTTTGACCATCTTTTATCACCATCAGAACTGTCCTTCAGGAAAAGAAAAACCAATTAGATTTATTTAAGGACATCAGAGTATGGCAGACTTCTAACACCATCTCTACTGCTGGAATATGTTTCTGCTATTTGCTATGAATATTTCAAGGGAAAGCCTCCTTCCCCCTCCTATTAATTTTATAGATAGCTAGTTAATTATCCTCCCTATGGTAACTGGCTTTGGTTTTTATTAACTTGCAAATCAAAAGAGGAGTCTGAAAAATGACAAGCTAATTTTTTTAATAAGGTATATCTTCCATGTTATTCGTATTTTATTACCCAGCAGTCTGTAAAGTTATCTATTTAATTTGGGAAAACACATTATTGCGGTTTGAGTAATCTCCCATGGAAAAAAATAAAGATTATTTTGCAACCACGGTGATGAAATATATTGCACTGCAGTCACGAATATGCTAAACAGCTCCATATCTTCACTTAAGTAAATCAGAATCTCACTTTCCCATTATAAAAATCGCGACAGTAGCATTAATGTTAATACAATCCTCGCATAAATTTTCTCCTGATAGGGGTCATTCCCAGATGCTAGATAACTGCTCTGTGGTTTCCTACCATAATTTTCTATTTTTTCACTTTTGGGATAAATCCTGGGCCTATTTCAGCAACAAGTGTTTTGCAATTGGTTTAGATGGAGCCAAGTTTTCACTGGTTCTCTCTAGTCTGCAAAACCCAGAACTGTTCCACCAACGTGAACTGAAGTTTGTACAAGCAGCTCTTCTGCACGAAGAGAAAGAATAAGTACTGAGGAGCTTCTGCCAATGCTTGCTTCATATCAAAACTATGCTGAAGGAGATTCTCAGAAGTGAGGGTGAAGCCTCTGCAGAAAAAAAATAATGACTGCTGCAACATTTTCGTAGCTGTTTGCACCCTTTCCACAAAGAGCAATGCTCACCTGTCAAGGTCCTGCTGTTTCTGTGGCTTATGTCAGGAAGTAACGAGCTCTGTAATCCTGGCCAAGTTTAGCAAAGTCACTAATTGCAAATTGCTTTGATTTCCCTTTTTAGCTTCTTGTCCCCTTGAATGCTGCATCCTGTCTGGGACCATGCCTGAACGTGGTGACAGGTTCCTGCAGGCTGGGGACTGGTGTATGTCCTTCCCCTCTGGAGACAATCAGCTCTGCTAGATGTTGCTTTTTGTCCTGTGCTTCTACCCATGTTACCAGAAGGAACCATACCTCTAGTTGTGTGGATCCATCTGCTGTTTCATCCTGCTTTGACCGTGGGAAGTACCAGGTGAGTGTGTGGAAGAAGTTGGGTACCCATAAAGAAAAGAGGGGATTTCTCACTCGCCTCAAGGCCAGCTTTTTGAGATGAGCTCAAGTCCTTTTTGAAGCTCTGAAACGAATTGCTCCATTTGTTGCTCTGTTGAAAGCTTGATTAGAAGTCACTGGCTTTCCTTCTGAAGAACAACGGTTTATAATCTTCATATTTGTTTTGTTCTATTGGCATAATTTAGAGATTTTTTTATTATTCATATTTATGTGTCAGTTCTTGGAGGAGTGTGGGGAAGACAAGATAGAGAAATCATACTGAAAGAAAGACCTGTCAAGCTTAATATGGTGCATTTCTCATTTTCTGAAACTGTGGAAAGAAATATGTGGGAGGCATTTGTTTGGACAGTCTCTGTGCCAGTTTTAGAAACCTTGGCACATTTATGGTGTTTGACTGTATAAAACACATGAGAGCATGCGACTGCTATGAATCCAGAGCAGTACAGCACTGGTCAATGCCACTCCACGCACAGTCTGCAAGGTGTCAGCAGGTAACCAGTGACTGCAACTGCGAATACCCACGGTATCAGCTGGGTAAGAGGGGCTCCCACCCCAGGTGCTTGCAACAGGCAGGAGCTAGCTCCTAACAGCAGCTGGGAGCTGACATGAAGTCACGTTGTTGTTGATCGTCATCATACTTACAGGTTTAATATAGCTGGTTTGTGTCTACAATGACAAAACCACAATTCTGGATAGTAGTAGCATTTTGTCTGCCTGAGTAATTAGTGTTTCGTTTAGCATTCTGTTAACCACCTGCCAGGCTCGTAAGGGATGCAAGCTGGTGTGTAACATCTTTCTCCGAGATTGGCAGGACATTCTTAATTTAATGGGAGGTTGAGGGAAACTTTGTGCAAAGGAACTCAAAGACCAACGAGGTCATAATGAGCAAGCAAGAACCTTGCCTTGGGGAGTGTGTGGGTGCGTTGTTTTGTTTCAATCTACATCATGGGGTTTCAGTGGAGAGTCCAGGCTGGTTAGACTCTTATATTGGCTTCTGCTTGCAGTGAATACTGATGAACTAGAGAAGTTGCAATATTGACATGGAACGGAGCAGACTTGTTCAAGTGTTAGCTGACTTGCTGGAACTGAGGTCAATGCATCAGCACGGTGCTCTGCGCCGACCCCGCGAAGACGACGGCGTTGAGTGTAGGACGGCACCCGCCAGCAGCACACATGAGCAGCAGGGATTGCTGATGCCCCAGTGCATCCCACGGAATGTGCACTCCACTGCTGCTCACGCCCAGAATTAGAACTCCACACGCTGTTGCAAAGTTCTTCTCCGTTCTGTTTTCTTAGTGTCTTGCCCTGATAGTAAATTTTGAACTCCCTAGGATAATTAAGCGTAGTTTGAAAAAGCCAAAAAGGACTTTGTGTTTATTTAGAAATTCTATTTCACAGAAGTAATTAATCTTTCTGGGATTTTAGAATCGTCCATACACTTCTTTTTCTTCCTAATCACTCAAACTTTGGTTTTCCCCCTTGGAGAGTCACTGATAAATATCTTGCCTTTTCACATCATACTGTTTAAGTAACCTTTTTTCATGTGCTATCCAAAATCTAGATCCCTACTGTCAGTAAATGATATGAAAAACACTTGATTTCTTTCCAAGCTGAGGAAAGTGGAGAAATCCCCACCCTACCAGCTTCCCTAGAAGAATGCAGCAATCACATTTCTTTCTTTTTTTTTTTTTCCAAATTTTGCTCATAACCTTGCTGTATTGCAAGTTAAAGAAACTATTTTTTTCAGCCTTGAAACCAAACTAATTTAATTTCCATATTTTCATTATCTTCCTATTAACCACTAGCACTCTGCAACAAAGAAGCTATTTGAAATATATAACGCTAGAGCCATTCTGTGCTGCAAACTCTCAGGGGCACTTCGATAAATTACATCCTCATAATGAAGAAGTAGGGGGAAAGAGTGGCAACAATAGATTTTTTCCACAATAGAATAAAATCAGGACTTGATCTGATGCAGCATGACTTGCTCACAGTGCAGATAGAATATGAAATCATCCCTATGAAATTTAAACCTTGCTATAATCCCCCCGTTGTATCCATTGTTCTGCCGAAACCTTGAAGTCTAGATATAATATTTTGCAAATTGGGATTTAGTTGATATAGTTTATTTTCTTCAACTTGCTCAATTTAATTATCCTGAGCCTACAGTCTAATTTATGTGTGTTTGATGTCACTATTCATTAGCAGTACAGACACAGCCTGGAAAGTGATTGTAAGGAAAAAAAATGCAGCTGGGTTCCCTTCTTAAACACACTGCATTGGGTATATACTGGAGTTGTGTTACCGAATGCGTTTGGAACACCACTGGCAGAAAAATTACTACCTGGAGAAGCAGAAGAATGTGAGTTTGTGTAAGAAATGTCTGTAAAAGTTGTAGTATCAAAAGGACGTCGTTCTAATTCTGTGCCAGGACACATATCTGATTCATTAGCTGTCACTTAGAGGAGAGACAGACAGACCCTAAACTAGAGTTATGATTTTCAAGGTCACTGGACAAACTGAAAAAATGGCAATACATTTAATTGTGGGTTACTGTGAAATGGATTTTTTTGTTTTTTTTTCCCTGCCTTAAGTGAAAATTCCTTACAATGTTTTTAAATAAATGTAAAGTTTTGTATATCCAAAATGAAATATTTGGGTTCGTTTTTGTTTTAAGCGTGAACTATGAAATGAAGGTCGCTTCCATCTGAAAAAACATTTTCAAAATGTTTTTGGTTTTCACTTGTGTGTTTGTGTTTTTTTTAAATACAAATATTTCCACAATTAAAACAATTTACTCACATTGACAGAAACTTGCAGATTAGTTTTGATTAACCAAAATACACATTTTTAAGAAAGATACAGACATTGATTTGGCAGACTTTTCTCCTAAATACACTGCCTGGCTCTAATGAAGCAACATGTTCAACCCAGGTCCCAGCTTGGGAGCTCCTGCATTTGTCAGGGGCCAAATCAAGGTGCTGGCTCTGCCAATCCCTCCATCTCTGCAAACGCAGGTGAAACCCAGTACTATTTAAGCCTGCCCAAGGCATAAGGGAAGGAGGTTTTCCAGTTCAGGCCCGTCTTGCTGGCAGGGAGACACCTGCTCAGGAAAATCCTTTCAGCACAGCTTCTTCCCGCCTTCTTTCTTGCCCCCTGGGTAAGGGGGATTAGTAGACCCCTGGAAGTGGGAATGCCGAACCCGTCACTGTGACCCCTCTGCCGCTTGTTTCGCCCTGCGGACAGGCACTGCTGAGTTATGGGGCAAACCAAGTGGGGCAAGCTCTGCTCTGGTAGCTCTGCAGACGTAGTTTTTGCTTTGGGCTCTGTGTCTTTGCCTGCTGTATGTATTGCTGACTGATATAACAGTCACTGGGAAATTAATAACAAACTCATTAAAACCAAAAAAACCCCTACCCTTCTCCCCACCGAGACCAAATTCCTTGCAAATGGCGCTATGCCCGCTCGCGGGAGGTCTCGCTCGGTCTCAAAATCTTCCCTTGGGTTTAGCTTGAAATCTCAGATTGCAGGAGCATGGCCTGTTGCCCTTGGTTCCCCAGCCATGGGGCCGAGGAGGAATTTCTCGGTGCCTGATGCTTGCCAGCTGGCTGTAGCTGCTGCTGGTTTCAGGGGGGGATCCCATGGGCTGGCAAACAGGTGCCCGCGGTGGCGAGAGATGCACTTGGTCCTGGCGTTGCACCGACCATCTGAGCAACAGGGATTGCTTGCGTTTGGGGTGGTTGGGGTCTGGAGCTTATGAACTATTGCATATCAACACAGTGATTGCTCCCTGTTATCTGATTTAAAACCCACCTATTTTTACTGTGAAAAATATGGCCTACATAGCTATTTTAAAGCAATAGGGTGAATCATTATACGTATCAATTAAATCAACCCTTCCAGTGACAAGTGAATATTTGATTTTCTACCCCCAAGGGACAGGACATACTGTATTACACTACAATGATATTTTCTAATAAGTTATCTAGCTGACATCTTGCCTCTGAGGGGGAGAGGGAGATTGTTAATGAACACAAAGCTGGCACTTTCCTATTGATAACTCATCTCTATTATGCATAAGGGCACCAGTCTTAGTGCTTTGTACCTCGTCAATGAGCATAGCTAGCAAAGGAAGAGTTCCCTTGCTGCTTGCACATATGTATATATATATAGTTTTGAAACAAGTACAAAGCAGTCACAGAGGCAACCGTAACTTTACCCTTCCCTCTTCCTTTCCCTACCCAGAAGCAAGTAGTTGTCTCAGTGACAGTAAGGGAAGTATTAGGTCAGATCCTCCAGTGACTTTGCATTAGCATTGCTTCGTACAGAGCCTCCTGTAGGGTGGGAAATCAGACTGACTGTGTAAGGAGACCACATCAAGTTTGCGGTGGGACAGAACCTGGCTCTGCACAACAGCTGGGATAAATGGAAGGGCTGGGGTTGCTCTCTTTCGGTCTTGGGGATAGCCAGGAAAAGGATGATCTGTCCCTCAGTATCCCTTTCCTCATTTGTGGAGATGGTGATTGCAAACATTCCTACTGGGGCTAAGGTCTGGTGAAGAGCCAGAAGAAAGGATATGTGAGGAGTATTTGTTGGACCCAAGGGAACACTGGTGAGGCTTCGGAGAGGATTTCAATGGTTTGCAATGTTCAAGCGAATTGTTGAGAATATTAAAGTGGAAATAATAAATTCTTCTTAATTAATTCAACATTTTGACCAAGTAAGCTGGTGGAGAGGCAGATACAAGACAGCTGGTGGAACAAAGTTTCACGAACTTCAACGAGTTTCACTGCCCCAAAATCCTTTATTGGTTCTCTTGTTGTTTTCAAACCCATAATGGCTTCTGCTAAGGAATTAGGAACCCCACCGCAGGGCTCCTGCAAATAAACAAGAAGAGCAGGAGCCTCAGAAGACACTTTTGAATTAATTTACACTGAAAATGCTCCTCTGATTCATTTTGCACATACTTAAGAAGTACTGGTTGGGACTCCAACTTGTTGGGATTCCACTTGAATACAATACATTTACTCATTCTTCTGTTTACTAGGAGCTTACAAAGTAGTATTACCTATTTATTGGTGGTTAGATCTACTAGTTACATGCAATTTGGTTCATTTCAAGTCAGCTTTTTGAATAAATTTTTGTAGATTATCCCAGCAAGACATGACAAAAGAATTGGTTAGATGGGCTGTGTTTTCCCTGCTTATGCCTCCAAAAGTGTTTTCACAGCTCTCAAACAGGAGCTGTTGTGGTTTAGTGCCTCAGAGTTGCAAGTAAATGGCAGTTCTCTGCAGGGAAGGATATGTGTGAAAAAGGCTCAACCTTCTGCTGATGGTGGAATAACCGCAGGAGAAGCCTTAATTGGGTGCAGGAGGGAGGAAGGAAAAAAAGCCCTTGACAGGTTGAAATATTTTTCCATAGCAGCAGCATTTTAGAGATACTTGTTAATGAAAATGATTGATTGGAAAATGAGTCAAAGCTTTTAAATCTTTAAAAAATGATTTTTTTTTTCTTCTTGAAAGTGGATTCCTCATCTGATCATGAAGACAGGAGCATTTTCCTTTCCACTTCCAAAGAATTAAAAGTTCCTCCAGGCTTTCTCTGCGAAACACTGCATAATTACACACAGGACACCTGGTGCCGTTCGTGTGACAGGCAGGATGAGGTATCCGGTTTGCTTTTGAGGGACAGAGAATGGCGAGAAAAAAAGGTGCAATAGCTTTTGTGCTAAGTGTTTAATAATGTCTTTTGTCAAAAAAAATTAATACCAGACATCCTCCCCAAAATACAACCAAAGATAACAAACAGCTGCAATATTACCTGACATGTGACCAAAATTTTTAGACAATATATATTGTTGCTTTTCATGAAAAAAAGTCAATAAAAGGATGTTTTCAAATGATTTTATTGTCTACTCTATTCTAGTGGATGTTGTAGTCAGGAGTATTAGTAGGGAAGGTAGAAAAAATAGTAGCGATATTAACATCCATCTTCCACTTATGTCTCGCTTCCAAACGCATGATGTATATGCTAAGAAGATACATGGCATCAATGTAACGTTAATAAGAGCGCAAACATGAAATATTCCCAGAGTGAAACCTTTTCCACCAGTTAATTTAGATTTGCTGCCTATTTATATGTAATAAATAAAATATATCTTTTGCTGCCTACCTGTATAGCTGGCACTCATAAATAAAACACTGACGTAGTAGAATTTGGACATGAAGAAGGGAAGTGAATAGATTTTTAGAATGTTTAAGTTACGTGAGGCAGAACAAAGGTAGTTGGTAGGCTGTATTGCTTTTTGTGCATTCAGTCTTACAGCCTTACTGTTGCTGCATGCATGGTTTATATGCCTTCAACTTGTTTGAGCTTTAATGGTCATAAAGATTAGGAAAAATTAAAATCAGCGAAGTTGAAAGCAGGGTTCTCCCCACACACACTTTCTCAATTTTTTGTTATTAATGGGTCTGCTTCAAGCAAAATATTCAGTTCAAAAGCTCTATCCTTGGATAAATAATGTATTTTATCATAACTTTAAATCAATGAATATTGTCCATGTGCTCTATGTTAGCTGTGTATGTAAACAACTTGCTGAATCAAGGCCTCTTCTGGCAGAAACCCTGAAGTCTCCGCACCTCCAAGAGCAAAGCTGTTCACCCTGGGAAACGCACAGGCTTCACTTGTAACGGAGAAGACTGTGCTAAATATACCTTCCTGCTGATCCAGGGTGAAACTGAACTGATGCCTTGTTCAAAAGTATGCACAACTGGCCTTTTTTGGCTTTTTTGCGAGCTGTATGGGGTGTCAAAATCACAGCTGAATTCTCCTTGCAGATTTGCACCTCAGTTCTGGTGACCTGCAAACCACAACTGTGTTTACAGTCTGTGCAGCGCTTGTTTTTCAGGGTGATGTGCAGTGTTTTTTGTCTTTAAAGGATGGTAAGAGGGACTCAAATTCTTCCTCTATTGGGCTGGCTTTACCCTCTGAGTACACACGATATAATTTTGGGCCAGGTGCCTAGGTGATCTGCTGAGCCTTGGACTTCTTCACAAGATCTGCACGGACAGAGATAGGCAGCATGTTTCATTCCAGCTCCCCGTCTCTTGTTTGCAGTCCTCTGCAATGGTTCGGTAATCCTAGGAGCCAACAATAATAATATCAAGTGTCATTAACAATGGCTTTTTTAATCATCATTATAATTCCTATTCTGAGTAGCGCTTAAAGCACGCTTTTGGCTTCGGTTGACAATAAAACGCAGCCTCATAAATATTTAACTCCTCTGGTTAAATTATCCATGCTGAAACAGATAACTGGAAACTTTAATAAGCTTAAACTAGGATCTTGGCTGTTATTATCTCCCTGGAGAACAAAGTGATGAAGGTTCTCCTGGCCAGGATGACCCTCGCACTGTTCAGCTCAGCAGCGGGAGATTCTTATCAAACCTGGAAGAGGCCTCTGAAACGAACAAAGAGTTGGTGATAATTAATAGCAATCATTGTCTGTCTTTATGGCTCTCTGTCCGATGAATGTCAGGAGAGGACAGAAAGTCTACGTGGCTCCTCCTGTGTACAGCCAGAGAACCAAAGTAGAGAGAGGTGGTGGTGGTTGTGCTGGTGCTGGTGTACCACTGGAGACGAGGCAGAGCTGTGATGCCTTAGAGGTAGACCACCAAACCAGGCTTCCTCTGTGTAAAGCCTCCTTCCTCACTCAGAGATAACCTGCTCCAAGACTGTATAGAGATTTATGGGGCCAGAGAGGACCATTATGGTCTTCTCTTGAGGCACACTGAAACATGCCAGCCATGGGATGCCACTGAACTCTCTTTGTTTCAAGCCCTCTGGCTTGCAGCTGGATGAAAGAGTGTGTTTTGTAATTGAAAAATGAAATGACTATGGCAGCTGTTGTTTTTCTCTCTTTGTGTTCTGGCCAGCATTGAAACAGCCTCTGAGTCACATGCTGCTGACTCCTGCAGTCATTGCCCTCAGTCCAGCAGAGGTATCTTCTGTACCTCTGTCCTGGCTCTTCAGGCCTGAATCACTGGGAAAGCTCTGTACAAACACCTGCACTGGGTCATGACACTCTAGCAGGCATGAGTGGCAAGTACAAAGGACACTCTGGGGTCTAGTGCAACCTCAAGGCTTTGCTGAGGGAGAGGGTGGGACAAGACGGGATGCATCTCAGAGCAGGGAAACATGAAGATGTAGAGGTGTCACATTTGGGGCAGAACCTAGGACAAGGCCAGCTTGAGCAGAAGGAAAACAGGACCAAGTGTGGGAGAAAGAGAAAGAGGAATGAAAATCTGGAGCCAGGATCGAAGCTGCATAGGATGGGTTGTGCTGTAGAGATGGTGAGTCTTTGCAAGACCTTTTGTTCACCAAGAGCATCCTCTGCAGGAATGGATTAAGCTGGCTGTGTTTGATCCCAGCCTCTGGATCACTTGCTGCTGACTTGCAGTGAGTCATCGAGCCTTTGGCTGTGCTGCTCAGCTCTTTCATATCCTGTCCAAAATTCTTGTGCCCCTCCTTGTTTCCTAAGCACTGCTACTACCCACTCCACATCGTCTCTGCTGTGGTTCTGCCAAACAGCTGCAGTGAGTACAACCATGAGCCAGAAGCTGGTCACCCTCACCTTAAACAGAAAGAAGTGTTTTCAGATTACTTTGTGTGCATGGGGGAACAGCTCTGGGCAAGTGTGGACTGGGTTAAAGCAGAGAGCATGTGAGAAAGCAGATTCCCATTGCAACCTGTTAGATTGGATAAAGTCAGCATAGAAAATTTAGAGCAGGAGGCACTATCTGATTTTGCTTGCAGTCTCTTTGGTAATTTACAAGAAATTAAGCAAAATGTCCTCAACATCCTTCAGCAGCAAAAAAATAACAGTAATAAAAAAAAAAAGCTCTTTTTGCACATCTGAGAAAAAGAAGAAAAAAAAGTTGGTCCGAAACTAAAAGGAAAATCGGGGCGAGAAATATAATTAACTGACTTATTACCTGAGGGGAGAAGAAGAGTTTGTTTTACAGCTTCACAGGATGAGAAGGATTAAATATTAAGTGGGTGTCTATATGTCCGTGCACACACGGATTCCCAGCTCTGTCCATGCTTTTGTGTCTGTGTCCGAGTATAGAGACGGAGAGCTGGCAGGGCTTACGTTACTCCGTTTATATGTAAAATGTATATGCGTTATTTATACATTTGATACGAAACATGGAACAAGCTGTCAAGAGCAGGTGTGGGGTATGTGTGTGCGAGAAATGCCTAATATATACTTTCTTGCTCCTTCCAACTTACACAAACACACCCAACTCTTCTGACTACATTTCCACTCCATTTTAGGCCAAGTGCTCCCAAAGCCACTGAGCACTCCGCACCCCTCCCTGCAAATGAGGCGCAGGCAAATACTAGCTGAAAACCCAGCATCCCCTAATGTCTCATTCTTCCTCTTTATAAACTGGTTTCCGTGATTTTGCTGCACTCTAGTTTTTCAAAAGAGAAACTTGAAGCTAAAGTGCAGGTACTTGGTTTGCTGAGGAAAGAACACGTAACGCCAAACGTGATTGTTAGTCTGGCAGGTAGTGCGCAGGCCTCCTTGTTAATTAATCTTTAATGCCAGTAATTGGTTGTCTGCTTGGTGGCAAGAAAAAGGGTAAACATTGTTCACAAATCTATTTAATTCTGCTCCTAACCAGCTTGTTTTCAAGGGGATAAAAACAATTATGAGCATTGCACTGACTGGACACCCAGGCTTTACTGATAACACCACTGGAACAAGAAAGCGTGCAAGCCATGCTTGCTGGTGCGGGGCTGCTGGTGGAGATCCTTTCCTCTCAGATTGACTCATTTGTTTGTTGTGCATAAAGGTACATGGTAAGAAGGTATCGTTGGATCTCCTTCCTGCTGGCCAGCTGGCTCCTTTTTTTATACCCTGGGCTTTCCCTAAAACAGACATTCTGGAATCTACTGCAGCACGCGAAAATAAAAGTGATTGTTGCTGGCTGCAGCTATTCAGCCATCTTACGGAGCAAGCACGTGGGTGTTTTTTCCTTTGAGCAGCAGGACCTGAGATTTTTCGTTCCGCTAATCGCTGTGACAATCTCTGCTCCAGCACCTGGGTACAGAGCTGGCACGGTACAGCCAGCGCTTAGTTTTAGCACGAAGGATGGGTGTGACAGTGTTTGCGACAGAGCAGGAACATGGAACATTCCTTGCTGTTCGTGGGATTTCGACAGAGGCGTGGGATAAGATGCCAAAGTGAGAAGGTCTCATGATAGAGTAAGATCTGTACAGTAGATATCATAGATGTCTTCTGGTGAGGTCCCTGTGTTCACGCAGACGGTGGTGGTGCAGCAGAGAGCTCTGCTGGGCTCCCCATGTTCCATGGCTTTTCCTAAAGATCAGGGGAAAGGTCTGTGTGTGTGTCTGTAAACTGTTATTCCAGAGTGTCTCCTAAGCTCCATCTTCTGTTTTAACCCTTTTCCTCCTGCCAGAATTGGCCTACTAGAGTTTATTTTGAAGTCGAATAAGCCTGAAATACACTTTAATTAGCTGTTGCCTCCTCTTCGTCTTCTTAACTGCCTTTAGAAAAGCTCAGCTCATGTTATAATAGTGTGACCATCTCCTACACCAGCTCTCTGGCTGGGCTCAGAGGAAGCTGGCAATTGAGCTGCATGGAAAAGGTTCTCCTGAGCATTCAAAATTATACTCAGGACTAAGAAAAACATCAGCCTTCGCTGCCCTGAACTTCAGAGCAACTCAAAACACCTGATAAATCAGCCTAGTAATGCAGGAAACCTGGGATTAGCGCAGCAGGGAGCCTTACAAATTGTCAGGGAGCAGCAAAGGAGGAGGTTCTTCTTCTGGTTAAGGTGAGGAGCCAGTATTTAGTTCTGCTGCACTCTCACCAATGAATTTTTTTTTTGTTTTAAGGAAGAAAACACCCTCTTCCAGGCATTCCTTTTGCAGTTATGAGGCCTCTTGGCTTGTGCTACCATGTGCTGTACAAATGGCAAGAGATGCAGGCTAGCAGCAGTGTTAGGAACGAAGTAAAAGAGCAGCTCTGGTTGAGGAACAGGAGTTTGTAGGGCAGTGAAGAAGGACAACTATATGGTGATGCTAGATTCCCCGCTCAGCTCCATGCAGAAGTCACAGTGTGACCTGGGGTAAGTCTTGCTGTGGGATTTGTGGCTTGGTCATCTTGCCCCAGGCCTGCTCTTAGTGCACGGTGTTGCAGAGAGCACAAGGACTAGGTGATGCCACCACAGGTGGTGGGACTTGTACCCTCAGCTGGTCTAGAGGAGATGTGGTGGCACTGAGTGGGCAGAAGCCACAAATACAAATGTCTGGCTGTACGTTTGCTCGCCAGCATTACCAATTCTAACTTTTTCTAAGGTGTTGTTAATTTAAAACATTCTGTGTATGTTTCACATCTTTTGTCCTTCCTGAAGGCCTTTACAGGCATTTTCTGTTGTTCATAGGAGACAGAAAGGGCTTTGGATTCTAACTGTGAATGTTTAACCCTTGGTGAAATTTATGGTTTGGACATGAATTTATGATGCTTTGCCTCCTGCAACTGTAGAGATTGGACCTGGCTGCTTGAAGTTAGGCACACATAGACTCAGACTTTAATTCCTTTGTTAGGACTGTTCCTTCAGACAACACCTTTATTCAAACACCTTGTGGTGTTTCCTGTTCTGTCGTGATGGTTCTGAACACTTGGCTTGCAATGTTTTGGTATCTAGTATGCTGGTATTCATGAAACCTTCATCTCTGCCTCTCGAGGGGGCTGGAGCCTCTCTGTGTTCTTTTAATCTTAAAATTCCCCAGTATGGAGAATCTCCTTTGTGCCTCAGATATTTTCACGTGAACTCATTGGGGTTGATTTTTGTGTTTTTTTTTTTTTCTTCCCCCTCCCACCGAAAGCTGAATAAAAAGGCAATGTGTCTTGAAATGCCCCATTCACCTTCCCTGAGCGCATGGGAGCTGACTGATATTTCTCATGTGCCCCTCTCCTGATCTGAAGCACTTGCCAGGGAGGCTGCTTCTTTCCCCACAATCTCTCTGCTACTGCTGGGATTTTTCAAAGATTGTCTGAAACTTATATTACTTTTCATTTGGAAATTGCTTTAACTTAATTACTCATAGCTATTCAAGAGGGTAATACTCTCACTGGTTGGAATAATTAGGAAGCCTTAATTAGCTCCTTAAAAAAAAATCAGAACTTAGCTGTGTCATTGCTATATCACCCTCATTAATTCAATCTGGCAGCTTTTAACTGGCACATTTATGTTTCTAATTTGCATATTCTTTCTCATGGTGCTGAGCAATATAATTTGCAATAATAATAATAAAAAAGTTAGGTTACTCCAGAGAGTCATTATATGAGAGATGTGGCTACAGACAATATGGGAAGAACGTCCCAGTATCTTACAGCTGAACTTGGTTTATTACCACAGTATTTAAAATACAATTAAAAGTGTGTGTGTGCAGACCGCTTCTTTTCTGACACTAGCCTTGCCCTCATTTAAATTCTGTGGGTGAGCAGGAACACATTGTTGCTCTAAAACCCCCCCCTTATTTTTGGAAGATAGAAATGACAAATGTAAGCTCCTCTCACGTACTAAGCTAAAGCTGGCAGGTATGCAGTCTCCAGAATGCTAAAAGCATGTTGTGAGCCTCTGTCTGACTGGTCTTCAGACAAACTTTGCTGGAGTCATCTGAAGGCTTTGCTCATGGTCTTTAGTGAAGCAGAAAGTATATTTATTTATTTTATTATTATTTTTTTAAAATCTCAATTAGAATGACAATTTTGGCCCAATCATTACTTTGTTCTAAAAGAGATATGAAGGTTTTATCTAAAGGTATATTGCACTGTCTTCACTATTAAAAGAAATAAATTGTCCATGGTGGGGGAAAAAAAATAAACCTTTCATACTGTCCTCTAAAGAGTAAACAAATACGACTCGACCTTTATCCATTATGTGCTTCACAATGACTTGGAGTTTAAAGTGATTCTACAGGTAGAGTTTTGGATTAGCACAGAGTTTTCTACTTCCTTAGACAGCTTTCACCTATCCAAGAGATGCTTCCAGGAGCAGAAAGTGGATTCAAAAAGATGATAGTGGGTTCATTGGGTTTGTTTATTTTTTTTTTGAATAACATCCCAACCCCCCATATTTGGTATACTTACTGTAAATCCCAGACTTGCTCCCCCGGGAGTTTACCTGGTGAGTTTGTTACTGCATTGTCCGGTGCTTTTCCACTGTTTGCATGTAGTCCTCTCAAGTTTGTTGCTGGCTACAGCAATTCGAGTATCGCTTTCCAGTTTTAACACGCTTTTAAAAAGCTGCCTCTTTCTGCCATCTGGGCCCAATTCTTCATCCTGGATACTGTATTGCTAGTGCACCTCCTCAGCCTCTCTGTAGTGCGTTAAGAAAAAAACCCCCACTCTTGGCTGGAAGGAGATATAGAGGTGTCTGCTCTCCTTGTGGGGAGCTGCTGCTGGGAGCAGAATGAGAAATGGCAGCAAGGGACTATCTAAGCAGAGGAGTCTTTCTTATTTTAATTTTTTTTTAAATTATTATTAGATTTTGTGTAGCAGGGTCAGGGTTGAACTGCACAGGTGACCTGGGGAGGCTGCAGCAAAGGGAGATGAAGGTCTGGGGCTGGAGAGGGACAGCTCTTGGTACTTTTGGGCGGTGGTGACTTCGGGACAATCGGAACATTTGAAAAACTACTTTGTATGTAAAACTAGAAATGGCCCAGCTACAGCTTGTATGTTCCCTATTATAGCTCTTATTAATAGTGCGCTGTCTGTATTAAAAAGGGAAAGACCATAAGGAATCAGTCTCAGTCTGAAAATCCAGAGAGTTGAGAAGTCATTTATAAGTTACTTATTTGATGTATATTAACCAAAGCTTCTCAAAGCAGAGGAAGGCAGATGACTGGTCTCTTTGAACTGATTTTGTAATGTTGAGGGACAAATTTGTCACACTTGCATGTAACAATTATTCAAGATGATATTCACTTTTTAAATGAATATGCAGAACTGAAGTTTTGTTCATTTCTTGCTGCATCAAAAGCAAACCAGATTTTATTCTTAATGCAACTTGTGGTGTGAGCATTACATAGGAGTTCACTTATTTATTTACAGTGGTTATCTCCCTGCTCTCCTCACCTGCCTGCTGGTTACTGAGGCTTTTGGCCCTGCTCTGATCTCCTGGTGCTGTGAAGGCCAGCAGATCCCCTGACCTTGCAGCCTCATTTGCAGAAGAACCACCATCACCTTTGTCTCCTCTCTTCAGGGAGTTCTCTTTGAGAAATACCTGATCAAACCACTTTGAGGGGGGCTTATGATGCATCAGTCTTGCAGTTCACTCCGCAGGCTTGATGGCATCTGGAAAGTACTGAAAGATGCTTTTTTCCCTTTAATTTGAACAGCATTCTGCTGTCTGCAGAAATGAGCTCAGCCTTTCTTTTCTGAACTTTTCCCTTGCCCCTTGACATAGCTTCCTCAGATGTAGGATGCTGCAGCTCTTTCTCTGTTGCTTTTCCAGCTGTGAGTGACATGAGCTTGTTTGAGATAATGTGCCACTGGAATTGAAAACTGACCTGTAAGTGGCAAATCCAACAGATTTATCAACCATATAGCATCTAGATTAATAGACAGGCTCTAGTAATGATGTAGTCCATCTCCAGTTTATTAAGGTGCTGTAGGTTTGAGAAGTTTCTGGATAAATCTGCAAAACTTGCTGAAACAAAACATATGAATCCTTCCACCTGAGTGCTTTTTTACACAGTATTTATTTTCTCACAATAGCTAAGCAAGCATATGACTCTGAAATCAGCTACTGTTTGCTCTTCCCCAGCCATGCTTATCCTCTACAAAGCCACAGTATAAACTAATTAGGGATTTGCTATTTGGAGAAAGTTATGATAAGTTGGCCGACAAGGGCATCGCCTAATCTCATTGCACACACGTCAGTGGCTATACATGTGTGAAATTAAGTGGGGTTTTGCTGATTCCTGCAGACTGCCTGTTTTTATCTTGAGACAACATTCCCAAACATAAAATGCGTTAACATCCGCTATCAGGGGCTTACTGTAATATGTGTAACACCAGCAGCAATTCTTTGAAATGCATTGTTAAGGTAGATCACAGGAATGGCTTTGATAGGCTACATGATTTACCTAGTGGAAGGAAAAGCTGATACGGAAAATAATCCTGCAAGGTTTTTTGCTTCAAATAGAAATGGTATAGATGGATCTGGTGCCTCAGCTGGTGATAGGAGCTGGTCTACCTGAGGGAATTTTGTTCTTTAAACTAGTGTTAAGTGAAACAATTGGCCTGTGAAGACCTTGGAATAAAGCACACACCTGCAGCTGGGAGGATGATGGGAGGTTTGAAGTGGTAATAATGCAGAGCAGGGAATTAAAAAAAAAAAAGCCAACAAACTAGCTGCTTCTATGCAGTGAGGAGGGAGTATCTCCAGTTCTAAAACTTAAGCCTAATTTATCTCTGGGTCACAATAAGATGTGACTGTGGTTAAAGCACTGGATACACATGGCCAAGAAGACAATATTCAGTTTATTCATTTTTTTTGTGTTTACTATGTACTTTTAAAGAGATTTCCAGCTAGTTGAAGCTTTCTGGTTTTCAGCTGAAGCACAGCTTTGGAGGCATTAATGCTACTGAGAAAGAGGGTAAGAATAATAAAACACAGAGTTTATCGTGTGTCTGAACTTAACTGCAGGTAGGCCCAATAAAATGACTCCTGGCAGTGGGCAATTATTTGCTTAAAAGCAGTGCTTTTGCTCAGCTGTCATAGTAAATGCCACTAAAACACTGTGCAACAACAGTCTTGTGGAGCCTTTTGACTGAGCACAACTGAGATCATCTGCTCAAGGACATCAGCAAGAGCCCCGCGTCCTCTGCGTGCTGCTCGGCACAGCCTGCCCATGCTAATGCTGCTTTTCTCATTAGGGATGCTCCAGGGTGCTGTCAGGACACAGTCTCCTTTACCCCTGTCTTGAGCTGCTCCAGTTCTAAGTACAGTAGCTTCAGGATGCCACCTCACCCAGAACATGGCAGGTAGGGAAGGATGGGGAAGAAAAGACCCAAGAAAAAAAAAAACAAAAAAACCTCAGGTTTTTCTTCCTCTTGAGGCATCACACCCCATTTGAGTCTGGAATCTCATCACAAAACTTTGAGATCTGTGCACTTTCTTTGCTGTTGGGTAGGGATCAGTATTCATATTTCAGGGAGTAGAAGGCATTGGGGACTGTACTGCAAAGCCTTGGGTCTGAAATAGCTGTTTGTGGAGGGAAGTATATAAAATAGAGGTGATTCATTATTATCTGATGGCTGGCTTGTAAGTATTGATTATTTTTGCTCTATCTTAATTCTATGGAAATATGCATAGTGGGGATCTGCAAACCAGGAAAGGTTTGGTGGTACTCAAAGGGAAAGCTTTCCTTCTACCTCTTCTTTCTCTGGGGGTGGGTGCAAACAAGGCAAGAAAAGTGAGAATTCACTGAAACCTGCAATTCTTCCCTATTAGTTAAACTGAACCCATACGATCGGCTAAGTCGTGAGGTATATGGAAGAAGATGGTGGAAACTTCCAGTTAAGAATGGACTGACTGGACATGCGATTTACATAGTTTACCTCATGGATGTTAATCAATGTGTAGTTTGTGGGGAATGAAACTAAGCTGCTTCCAATAATGGGCTAATAGGGATTGCTGAGGCTGTTGCACACCAAGTGAAATAACTAAGCTGTGAGCGAGGTGCTGAGTCTGGGCTATTTGCCGCACGGTATTCAAAGTGCGGAAAAAAATCCAGGGAAATTGCAGGGCAGACTGGTTTAATCAGAAGTCCCTGCTGTGTAGCAATCAAGATCAAATGAATAGTAATTGTGTTAATCAGCTTGTGAACTTTTATGCCATGTTCATAATTTCAAACATCGCCAAACACTGTAGGGTGATTGCAGCTGATACAACGAAAACATTGTGTGTGGGAGGAGGCATTTGTTTTGTGGGAAGATAGTTACTCTGTTTTTGACTCTAGCAGCTTTCGTAGAAGCCTTAAATATTTTTTTTTTTGTAATCAAAGTTGCAGAAATCTTCCAAGGTACAACTCTGCAGTCCCCATCCTGCCCTTTGGGAAGGGGCTCACTGTTTGGTACGTCTGCTGAAGGACTGCTCCCCTCTGTAACTGAACAGCGCATTTATCAGCTCTGTCAACTACGGACCTACCTCGGGCAAATCCTGCTTTTACCTTCAGGCCAGATTATGGCTGACCCCAAGAAGCCTTTGCTCTCCTGGCTGTGCTGATGCCTCAGGGTGACTCTGCATGGAGATGAGGTTCCAGTCTCCCACAGCCAAGTCTTTAAACAATCTGTATCTTCAAGAAAGTTAGAAGAGAACACAGGATCCTGTTTAATATTTACTTCCTTAAAGCTGGAGCTGAGCGTGTGGGAGCTACCGGCAGGTTGGGTGCTATTTGGCTGAACTGGTCAATCATGCCTTGCAAATCAACGGGGGGTTATTTTGGCAATGGCAATTAAAGCATCATATTTACCTTGCACCTGGGGAAGCAGTGTGGCCCCGGGCTGAGCTGCTCAGCAGGTGGCAGCTCAGGTGTGGGAACCGCTGAGCTGTTATTTCGCTATGCTGCTGCTTTTTTTCCCCCCAAAATGAGTTCTATTTCCCATATTGTCTATTGAAAGTGAGCTCTGTAGGGTTGCTGAGCCCTAACCCAGGAGCAGCTGTACCTATGAAGAGTTGTGCTGTGATGCTTTTGTCTCTCCTGTATTTGCATGTTTGCTATTTCTTTTTTTGGTAGAAGTTTTTCATGGGCAGTATTTTGCTATGAATAACAGTAAATAGGAGCAGTAAATGTTATGCATAAAAGGACTGAAGGAGGCTACTTCCTGGAAATGCCTAATGCCATGGCGTCGCACACCAAATTTCTTTATATTTTCTTGTCTCTTACTAGTCAATGTCACTTATTTATGGGCCCAAATCTTCCCTGCAGAAGTAGGTACAGATGTCCACTCCTCATCTGGGACCCCTTTCTTCCCCCCCTGAAAAGCCATGAGCCAAATAATACAAAAGCAGAATTTAAAATAATTCTTACCTTCCTGAAGTTGGAAAGAGACTCATGTCTGTTTAATGTCAGGTTCTGTCAAAGCCAAAGGGAATTTTGCTTCAGTGGAAATGGAGTTGATCCAAATGCCGGATGAGAATGTAGGGGGAAAAGAAGGTGGGGATAGGGAGTGCTAGGGAGAGCAAAGTATAAAATCTCATTTGAAAAGTTAATCTAAATTAGGACTAGAAGCAATCCGGATTCGGTTTCTGCCCCTGCTCCGTTTCCTTTTTGCCTTTGCTTTATTCCCTTTGTTTGTCAACATCAGCAAATTACTTAAGCTTTAATTAGCATACATTCAGGTTATGAAACATATCTAAGTAAGCCAAGAAAGTGTGTATTTTTTTTTTCTTTAAATGTGCCTATGCCTTACAGGGCCTGGATTCCTTGGGAGCTTTCAAGTGTATCCAAAACACAAATGCAGCCTGTGTGTTAGCTTTTTTTAAAGGTCACATACGATATATGCTGTAACTGGGGAGAAAGACTTGGAAACAAACAGCGGCAGGAGGTGAGAGAGGGCAGCTGTGATCACATCACCACGTTGCCACATCAATTCAACCCTGTTGTTGTCAGCACTGATTGGCGAGTGGCATCAGCACCCGCATTACATTCAAAACAGGGCTGACAAAGTCATTTAATTGCTAATGGCTCGTCTTTATGGAGAGATGTCTACGGGAGTCTTCTCATTCCTAAATTCCTGTCTGGCAGCATAGGAAAGAAAATAAATTGTCTATTGTCCTACATTGATTAATACTTAAAATTATGTGATTCTTTCTGTCTGATGCCATAGTTAAATTTCAGAATGCTGATCTTGGTCTGATTCACTTGTCTGAGTGTTGTCCTCCCTCAGACAATGCTGCCGTAAGACACGGGGTTTGTACCCCAGGACGAGGCACTGTTTGGCTTTCCAGTTTCCTGACCCCCTCGTAAGGCGAAATCATATTCTGCTCCTTTTCCTGACAGTAGGACAGGGCTCTTCTGAGGTCTTCCTGGAATTGCTGCAGCAAGCTGTGATGTGAATAATAGATGACATGAAAATCCCTGCCCAGTGAAGAGAGAATACAGCGCGGTGCAGTTTTCCTGTTGCATCAAGACACTGGCTCTGTACTAAAATCATGAAGCAGTAATCTGCAATTCAAAAAAAAAAAAGCCTGATAAGAAGAAATAAAAGCTCCTGTACCTCGCTATCCTCTAGCTGAATATAGTGGCATGCAATCTTTCTGTTCTGACAATAAATCTTCCTCTTACAAAGTCTTTCTTTATTGCCCTGTATTGCAGAGAAACCAACAGCCTTCCTTTTACATCTATGTCTTTCCCATTCCCCTGATGGCTCAGGAAAACCTGTTTGCAGGGCATAGCTTGATCCGTGAGGATGTGATTCCAGTTTCTGAGGCTGTTCCTAGCCTCATCCCATGGCCCCCCACCCCATGGGGTCTCTGCCTCAAGCAGACGCTGGTCTGCCATCACCTCTATAGGTTTGTTCCGTCCCTCAAAATAGGTCTCAGTATTGCAAACCTCTCTCCTTGGGGGGTTGCCCTTATAGGAAACCCACCCGACTCCTTCCAGGTGTGATGGCAATGGCTGGGAAGGAGGGGAGCTGAGGGGGCAGAGGCTGTGCAGACAGCCTATGGTCACCCGTGACCCCTTCAGTCCAAGGGACTCTTCTCTCATCCCTTCTCTGCCCTGACCCTGCTGTTGGAAACACGGACTAATGAACATCCTCCCCTGTTCTTTCACAGATTTAGCTGCATTAACTATTATGGTGTTTTTCTGGAATTTTCAAAGTCTTTCTGAACATTCTTTTTGAGTCTTCGATATAATGATGGACTCGTCCTCATCTGGTGGGAAAACTTTTCCTGTCACCCTATGAGATTTTCTTCTTCTGATCTTCCTGAAATTTGGTTTTCTTTTTTTCTTCTTTATGGTTTATTCTTTTCACACTGACACAGGTTGTTTGTTTTTTCATACTCATCTGTCCCTCAGGGTGTTCTGTGACCCAACCATCTATCTCTCTGTATTTTCATTTTTCTTTGTGTTTTTCCTCCTTTGGCATCTTTGCATCGTTATACACACTCTTTTTGTTCCCTCCATGTCAAATATCTCCTTCATACTTTGTGTTGGTTTATCTTTTTCCTTATAGATCACCCCTGCCTACTTAGCAATTTATTTCAGTATTTCTAATTTTAAAAAGTCTTTCACTTTACATTTTAAATTAATGTTCATGTACTTAGTCTGGTGATGTCTCGAACCCATCAAATATAAAGCCCTAAGCAGAAAAGAGTTTAGATGAAATTACTGAATCGAATTCAGCAGAGAATGAGAAAGAAATATCTTCACATCTGAAGTACAGGGATAGCCTTAATAAAAGTTATGTTAGATGGAGTTATAAAGTCTGTTTGCTTTGTTCTTTCCTCTCCCGCTTAGTTTTTGAAAGCAAATGAAGAAGGAATGCATAAATCAAATCAGTATTATCCATCCCTCTTGGTTAGGGCAGGTTTTTTGCTTGTTAGCCCAGAAGGTCACAGGGATAAGCTGGAATATAAATGACAGTACAATTGTTTGGATTTCATAAAATTTAAGCATGTACACTTCATATGCTGTCTTAGTTTGGACTCCGCATTCCCAAACTTCCAAAGCAAATTAGGTGCTCTGTGCAACAGACCTGTGAGAGAGAGATTAGTGACATTTAAAAAGCAACTGTGCGGAGGGAAATGCATCCTAATGACAACTGTAAGTCTTTTGTATCTATTCATGAATTCATGAGGTTAGTGCAGTGCAGCGAGAGTGAACTCTAGGGATGATAAACACAAACTTAGAAATGCTGAATTATGAATTGCTAATGAGTTTCTTCAACCCAGGGCTTGTGTTGGAGTCTCCTCGCCTACCTGGCTGGTGGGTCAGTGAAGGTATTTCAAATTATTTCTCTTGGTAGATATAAAATAAGTTTGGAATTTGTTTGTAACCGTTCAAAGTTGCCATACACTTCAGGCAAATCATACTTTAGCACTTAAGAAAGTTTATTTTGCTGGGTCTCGGCAACCTCTCTGAATGACTAGTTTCCTTTCTGTAATTCTACCTCAGTCTCTGCGCATGTTTTTCTGCTGAATGAGCCATGCTACATTCTTCCAAACAGGATTTCAACTGGAGGCTCTCCTTGCAAATATTTCTGTTTGCAGGCTCTTGGGCAGCCCCAGTCCTGAGAGCTGCTTGCCCACAGCTTCCACAGTATTGCCAGGATGGGCAGTTCTCTCTGAGTCCTGTCACCTTGTCACCTCTGTCCTGTCCCCTCCAGGTAGCTGTGGTCTCTCCCCTGTGACAGAGGTCAAATATCTAACCTGACCCCCCAGTCCAGACCTCATACATCATCTCACCCCTCATTTACAGGATGTCTCCTTTCTATTTAAGGCACCCTGCTGCTTCTGGTCTGGGATCAAGCCTGGAGGACCAGCATGTTCTCTGCCTTCTGCCACAAACTTCTACTGAGTGGCCCTTCAGGGGTCCTGGGGATGGTTGTGGAGAACTGATTGTCTTTCTGATCTCGTGAATGATGTGGAGATGCTACACAAAGGGGAACAAAAATGTTCCTCTCTTAGACGAAGAGTGGGATTAGGACATCACAACTCGCCTCAGGACAGTTGTCTTTTAACACAGATGTGAAGGGAAATACATCTTCAAGACAGAACCTTTTGCAGTGCCAGCTTTGAATTGAAATTTGTCCTAAAAGACATGATGAAGGCGGCAACTAAAGGAAATCTATATCAAGATTTGGGTTTTTTTTCTAGTTCTTCTAGGGGAAAAACTGAAGTATACGAATGGTTAGAATGAACGAGATGTTCATGGAGTGATCATTTTGGGGGAAAGGGTAGGGAAAGACACTTTACCCAGAGTGATTTTTAAGCTAAAAGTCTGGAACTAATTTTTAAAGTATAGACAATTTGTATTTACTGTATGTAATTACCAGGATGTCTAGCACTAAATGTCCAGTCTCTTTATATTTTGTTAGCTCTTAGCTTATTAACTTCTAAGATGAATTCTGTGACCAAAATAGTATTTTTCACATCAGTACTAGTTGCTAGTGAACAAAGACCTAATTCAAACCTTCTGTATTTTATTTTTTTTTTCTTCTTGGTAGTCTTCTATAGTGCTCCAAGAATGCTAATGACCTTACAATAGTGAAGTCCCTAAGTATGTATTTCATCATTATTGGTGCATAGTATATTTTATATTACTTTAATTGGTTGAATTTTCTTAGGTAATTTGTACTGAAGCTGGGAAGATTCAGCCCTGCAGAAATCCATTTAAGTGGCTGCAGTTATTTACATAATTGATCCATCAACCAGGAGTTCAGTGTTGATCATCAGAACAGATCATAAGTCCTTTATCTTCTATGATTTGCTTTTTCCAATTACATAACATCATTGTTATAGTTAATAGCATTAAACAATGATTTTGTTTTAGTCATTACGGTTTTCCCTGCCTCTCTTTTTAAATGAGGTTTGGAGTTACTGTAGCAGTAAGACCTATGAGGAGCAGAAGATGGCATTTACGTGTCAGCTGTTACAAACCTGACTCATGCCAACTGCAGTGTGGCTCTTTAAGCAAGATGGGATGTGTTGTAGCCCCAAAACCCACTTTTTCAGAAATTCAAAGTTGTTGTTCTTCGACGCTCATGATGTTGAAGTCTGTAGCAAAGCTGAGAAGAGAAACAAGGAGCTCCATCCAGCACTCCTCTGCTCTGAGGAAGGCTCATTCTCTCGTTTGCATACGAGCTGTTCAAAGAGTCACAAGGACTTTGCATTTAACCACTTTGTGTCTCTCTGTAAGAGCACAACTCCTTTTCCCATCCTGTCTTGTACCTCCAGGCTTTGTTTGCAAAGTACCTTGTGTCCCACCTTCCACAAACTTCTTGGAAGACCTAGACCACTCTCTGCATATTCCTGGGCTGCATACTATAAAGCAGTATGTAAGGCATTCTGTAAGGCGGTATGTATGGCTCCCCATAAATTCAGAATTATCCATGGACTTATACTATGTGTATTTTTTGTCTTGGCTTCCTTACACCTGTTATTACAAGAAGAAGTGCTATTACAGGAAGAAAGCACAGGTGAACAGGTTGTGATGTTTGGTGGGGTCTTCTGTGGGAGAAGCTGGATTTTGGCTCACTACCTTTTACGGAAGATAATTAGTGGTGGAAGACAAATAATTGTAGAAGTGGTTTAATTGCTTTTTCTTTCTAAGTTCTTGAAATATTTGGACTTGGCTTATTTCTTGAGCTAACTAGTCATGGTTTTATACATGTAACTGCCTACAACTGGTGTAGGAGTTGGTGTGTATAAGTAGAGCTTCACTGCAATGGGTAAAGCAGGAGTTCAGAGGAAGAGAGCTGAAAGGTGAGAAGGGCTGTAATACATGTGAAGCAAGTGTCTTATGCCTTGCACAACAAGATCCATCTATGTGTGAATTACAGATTTTTCTTGGAAATTCTGGAAAAGAACCAGACTAGTGAAAATCTACATATGGATGGAATGGGGTTGGGGGAGAAAGGGTTATTTTTCCAAGAGCAGTAACTGTATTCTCAACTTCGCTGTTGAGTAGTCTGGTGATCTTAGTAAGTTTACAGTTCATGTGACCCATTGTTTAAGAAGCCTGGGATGAAATGTGCTGGAAAATGGGCAGACATAACTGTTAGCCAAGTCCAAATGAAGTGAGTTAAATTGTTCTACTTGCCTGGGGATGACTTCATATTAAGAAAGGATATGCCTACCATCAAAATAAGTTTCTTGGACCTGGAATGGAAAAGAGGGAGGAAGAGAGAAAACTCTGCCTGCAAAATGCAAGAAAAAAAAGCTGTTTGATATTGCAACTATGACATATCCTCCATTGTACACGTTAATCAAAAAACATGAGGTGCTCTAGCACTTATGAATAATTCAGGCCACTGAGAGGAGGCCATTAGACGCTGACCCAACACAAGCCTGGTCCCATCAATCTCTGTTTCTGAAGGAAGCCCAGGCAATGGCAGCATCCTTTTGAAAGAACCAACAGAAGACACTTTTGATTTGCAAGCTAAAGTGGCCCTCAAGTAAGAAAATCAATTCCAACACAAAATGACATGTGAGTTTTATTAAGTCAGCATCGTCTAGCCTGCATTATTTAATAGTATGAGCTACTCTGACCTCTGTGAAGAGTTAAACTGCATGAGCAGAATAAAGTATGCTTCAGTTTAGTTCCAGAAGTCAGTCAAGGGTTAAGGTAGGAACAGTCTGGTAAAGCTGGATTTACCTACTGTTTATGTCCTGGAATAACAAGTAGGTGAAATGTAAAATTTCAGGTCCAGCGAAGTGTTGCTAATAAGGTCAGGTGCTTCCTTTCAGTACATTTGGTTGACATCAGCTCTGAAATAGCTACAAGAACAGGTTTTCTTTGGGACGGGGGAGGAAACAGGAGGGGGGAAAAACATTCTGGTAGCTTTTTGGCTCTGACTAGAGTAGGAAACTTGCCAGAATCCATTCTTTCCTGATAATTTGGAACTTCTGTTCTAGATGTAAGTAGGAAAGCTGAAGTTTGAAAAGCAAAATTATGTATGCAAATATGATGAAGAAATAGATTTTATGTTTTTCCATAGTGTTAACATTTGAAGATTGCAACATTTATTATCAGGCCAGAAGGAACTGGGAAATTCCAAATTTTGGAATGAAAGAGGGAGTGCCACATTCAGGAGTGACCAATAGCTGGGAGATATTTTCACCTGATGTGGGAGATATAGCCAATAGCAGACACTGAAACCTCTAAAAGATATGTTTCCAACTGTTTCCTGTTTCTCTGGATTTGATTAGAAATCTTGCACTTGATAATGTTTCCTTGACAAAAGTGTAATTAAAACTGCTGCATTCTGAAAAAAAATAGTTCTAGCAGATGTTCTTTTTCTGCTGAGGAAAAAATGAGTGTTTAAGATTTTTTTTCTTTTTCTTGAAAGTAAAGATGTATGAAACTTTTCAGTGCAAAGGTTTTGCCCTAAAAATGTTCATTGTGCTGCCTTATTTTGGCTGCAAATGTTTTGCCTTCTAGGTTCTAAATTAAATGCTTCAATGTGATGTTTCAAATGGACATTTCATTTCAGAATTGTCTGTGCACTTTTTTTGTTTTTACAGAATCTGTTCTTGCTAATGAACTTTTTTTACCTCTTCAATTCAGCCAGGAATGTGGAAAATCAATTATTCACACAATTCTATTTTAGTGAAGGCTTAGGTCAGGTTGGGTCTTACTTTACCCTGACATTCCAATTATTTTATAATATATGCAAATTCCCTTTGGCTCTCTGATAGTCTAGTCTGTCAAACCTTGGCTGCCTAATTGCATTAAAAATGAGACTCATCAAGCAAATCGCATGCAATTCTAGCCCTAACAGTTCTAATTGTTAAGAAGGCTTTTTCCATTGTTGAAGGGACCCATCTTTTGGTATGACTTTTCCTTTTTTTCCTACTGATAGCAGTTGAGTTGCACTATGAAGTCCTTAAGAGCAGAATGTAAAGCTACCATTAAGACCTGGTGGCTCCCTTACCAGAAAAGTGTAAGCTAGATTCCTAATAAGACCAGAAAGAAATGCAGGGCTGCATGAAATGTGAACTGGAAGCCTATGCTGAAGCTCCCAAAATGGGCTGTCGACATGTCACCGAAAGAGACTTTGAGACCAGTAGTCCAAGCTCCTACTCCTGGGCATAGGCAATCGCTGCTTTCAATGAAACCTTTTAAGAAAAGATCTGAGCTTAAGGATGGGGCTCCGAGTCACTTGTTTCCTTCAGTAGTGAAGCTATTTCCCCAGGGACTTCAATTTCGCAAGCCCAGCTCTGCCCTGTTGATTAAGGAATCCCATGACTTGGACCACAAGAAGTTTTTAATTTGTCAGATAAAATGAAAGGCATAGAAATTTAGTGTGTAATTTGCTGGCAAGCTGCACACCCCACCTCCCCCCCCATTACCCCCTAACCCTTATGCTTGTTTTCCAAACGTGGGTAATGATGAGACTCCAGGGAGTTGTGAATTATGATTTGTCTATGGCTTGGCTAATGAAAAAGGAACAGACTTTGTTTCCATCTGGACTGTGGTTTTATTTCTTTTCTACCCTTTAAATAAAGGAAGTCAAATTTCTTAAATACTGCAAAAGTAAATTAACCTGAGCTTTCTGGCAGTGAGAGTGTGGCTCCTGGACAGCCCTTGTCTAGATGAATACTTGTTGCTTACATAGAGTGTATTAACACTAGGAGAACATCTTCAAAATGTGCAGCACCTTGTAAAGTTGCAAGGGTTTGCTTACAGGAGCAGCTTGCTGAATGCTGGCTGTGCAGGAACTTTTACATATGACTGCTGCCTACGTTTTTTTGTGCAGAGGTGTGTCCAAATAATACCTTCTGTAGGGGGGAAAAAAAAAGGCTGTAAGCATAAGGTAGCCATGCATCTGGAGCTGAAAGAAGCACTGTCATCCTCTACAGCAGCTGGCCTTACAGGAGATTGGTTGTGCAGATACACAATGCTATGGCTAGAAAAGCCAATAGCTTCCTTTTGATTTAGCTGCTTCCAATGAGCTGAAAACAAGAGCTAAACACTTTGTCTTTGCAGGCTTTCCAAAAGGGTGCAAGATGCTGGAAAGACCAACATCTGATAAATGGAAATGAAAACACAACTTGAGAGACTAGCAGAGACAAAGTGAGGACAAGACCAATTAGCAGCAGTTAGGTAGTGTACAGTATTTTGGGATTAATTTCTAACAGTGTGGGCTACTATTCCTGGGCAAATACCATTAGTCTGACATCATCTAGCTCTTCCTCAACTCACTGATGTGCTCTTCTGAGTGCCTGGGGGATTCCCACTTCTCCAGTGATTTCCTTGTAGTCTCCAGGAAGACTTGTGATGGCTTTTGAAGCACTGCAGTGAAGGGCGAGGACCACTTCCACATTGTAGCCTGCACTGTGGTTTTTTGTATTTTCTTAGTCTCCTGACACAATTAGAAATCAATTTGCAAATAAGTTTAGGAGATACAAAAGAGCGCTTGGACAGGCTTCTCATGCTTTTCTTCTGCTTCAAGATGACCTTTAGTCTCTGCAATATGTTTCCATACATCCTTAGACAATAACATTGGAAAAAGTTCATCTAGTTCTAGCCTCAACAGGGATGTAGTGAAAATGAAGCTGGGGTAGAAAACAGGACCTGTAGGCCCTAAGTGGAAGAAACAATTTCATACCATTTTGTAAATAGGAACTTGGGTGTCTTTCCTGACTGAAATTTATCCCTGGAGGACAGGAAGCCCACCAAAAACCATGCTGAGATCCTGCTTTGAGAAATTCAATGAATCCTGTCTGAGAGGAAGGCCAGAAGGCAAATTCTTGTTCTCTTTATTTGTCCCATTGAATGTTATTAGAATATGTTGAAAAATGTTCTGTTTTGCCTTTCCCTGGGCTTTACATTCACTCTTCAAGCTGTTTGCCTTATTGGAAATAGAGGATGTTTAATTTCCAGTTCAAAATCCGCAGCACACAGAACATGCATGCTGCCTCTCAGTTATGCACATCCACGTCCCACACACCAATGCATAATTTCTGTGGAGGGGGGTACTTTTGTTCGTTTTCTAATTGATCCATTTTTTTTTAAATCTAACACAAGATGTACAGACAGAGAAGACTCAGCTGTTTGAGCAGTGGAAGACTGAAAGTGTGCAGTAATGGACTACAGTAACTCATGCTGTCTCTTGTCAGCCCTCTATGAATATTAGGTCATGTTTGCTGCCCGCTTCTCTTACAGGAATAAAAAAATATCCAGGGAAGAGTAATTTTTTTTAAACACACAAGCATGAGGAACAACTGGATGCCTGTGTCTCTGTTTGGCTCTTCATTGCTCTCATGTCTGAGGCCTCTCATGCATTAGATAAGATGTGAAGTTTCTTTTTTGTTTTTCCTTTTGATAAGATGGCAAACAGTTTGTCCTAATTTGGTAACTGATGTATCTAAATGCCTTGACCCAGCTCCTGAAGCTTGCTAAAATACATAATTCAATCTTATCAGATCCTGTTACGCTGCTTCCTTGTTGACCATATGGTGGCAAAGTTCTGAGAAAGGAAATAGATTCAGGAAAGAAACAATGAGAATTGTTCCTGCTTCTGAATGATATATGGGGTTTACTTAGTTCCTACTGTTTCCTGAAAGGGCACTCTGGAGAGTAAATTACTCTGTTAATGGTGTCTAAAGACATGCGCCTAAAATAGCTTCTGTCCTACTGTTAATAAATAATCTGCAAACATGTCACACTTCTTGGCTTTTCATTATATTAGGGAGAATACTGACTTTTCACAGTCCTGTCTCTGGGTGTGCATTTAATTTTATCTTGTTTCCCCTCATACACCAATAAATAGAACTTTTCTCCCAAGCTGTGGTTCAAGGAAAACACTTGCATAGATCATGTTGTTAAGCTTTATTTTTTTTCTTAACTGTAACTGTCTGGACCTCAAACCAGCCTGTCCTTTTTTTTTTTTTTTTCTTTCTCCTTTTCCTCTCCAGTTTTTGTTAAGAAACCTGAAAGGCATTTTACAAAATCTCAAGCCTCTCGGAGTGAGGTCACTGGGCTATCTGAGACTCTCGGCTTCTGCTCCTTGTTGAACTGAATTAGTGTGTGGAAGCCACATGTCCAATTGCAAGCACATATTGGGTGAACCAAGATCAAACTGCTGTCATTTTCTGGCTTACAAACAATACAGAACTTGCTGACACTGGAAAAAAAAAAATGAACAGACTGAAAGCACAAGTGAGAAAGGATCTGTGGATGCTTCTCCTTGGAATGTACAAACAGTACAGATGACAACCTCTTATAGCTACAAGGGGCTTTCATATTATTACTGACACTGGTCTAGACTGAGCAATGTTCCCCTGTTCCTAGGGAATGTTAGCTGCATAGCCACTCTACCCTGGAAAGATAGGGGTTGGCTTCAAAGAGGTTTTTTTTTTCATTTCTCCTCTTACTCTCATCTCTGGTCCTTTACCTTTCACACTCCAGGTTGCTTTCTCTTCCATTGCCTGTAGTTATCCCTTTGTGACACCTCCGAACTGGCAGCAGATTTGTCAGGGAGCTCAGACATGGAGATGGTTTTACTTCTTAGCAGTCTTTGTTACTGTCCCCCAAGCAGGACTCGCATCTGCTGTGAGTTGGTAGTCACCCTGGAGCAAGCATGTGGGCATGGCCACAGGGTCTGTGGGGCTCTCCCTGGGCATGGTGAATCCCTGGCTGTAGGGTACAGAAGAGATGGTGGCTGCAATTCCTCCTGAGTTCTCAGGGCTGCTTTATGTAGGTTTATATTCAAAAAAAGTGTTTGCTGCAGCTGAAAAAGAACAGCACTTCTTCTGTCAAGGTTTCCTCCAGGAGACAGTCTAATATTGTTCCTCAAGATGAATAACAACTAGACTAAAATTTTGGAACTTGACCCAAGGTTCTCTATTTGTCTAGATAAATGTATAGACAAGGACTAAACTATCCACTGTATGAACATCTACATGGATGCTCTGGCTGATTTTATAATCTGATAAATAAGAACTGAATGCAGAAATCTCTCTTCTTTTTCCTTTTAGTCTTTCCACTGCTCCCTTTTTAACAAAAAACCCCCAAAATTCTGTTCCTAAGAGATGGTTTAAATACGGCTGCCATCTGACTTTGCTTGCATTTTTTCTTCTCTGGTATCAATCGCTCTGCCGGAAATTTGTATCACAACATTCCTCATTTTATTGTAGTAGTGTGAAAAAGCATGTTCCAGTGACTGTGGCTGGGGAAAGCTGGGCTATCTTGCTCTGTTGCTAGTATTAGCTGGTATCACCTTTGATCATCTCTGTTTTACGCCTTAATTTTGCCTTTCAAAATGCCAGACAGGATCTCATCAGGAATCTCCTATGACGTGTTTTGGGATGGGCAATCCCAGCATGTGCATGTCCTGAATGTTATGCTCTGCAGTAGTGAATTAGCTCAAGCAGCTCACTGCCGGAGGGCGTTAGCAAAGCCCAGCAGAGTTCAAAAACCCTCAGCACAGAGAATTCACAGGACTGTCTAAAGCTATGTTATGCCAGTCAGAAACTAACATCTAACTGATGAATGTTAATTAGAAACCTTTCTCATGTAATTATCCATTCTTGTACTTTCCTCTGAAGCAGTTCATTCTTTTCTCCAGAAGTGGCAAGTATCCAGGGCAAGGTGAATTACTGAATTCATCCAGTGTGGCACGTCCCACGTGCACTGATGAAGCAGGCGCGGGAAGACATCTTGGAGTGCATTCGAAGTAAAAATAGAAAACAGAAGTTCTACCTTTTGCAACTGTTTGAGCTACTACCTGGCTCTTCATCATTGATCCCTCCTTGAGATAAAATGAAGAGGGCCCTAAATGTTTTAAAAATACTTTACTGGCCTCCTTAGAATGAATAAATGAATAAAATCCTCAGCCCCACTCACCTCTCTGCGAAACTAGTTATAGTAAATCTACAAAGTAGAGGAAGGAGTGGCATTTAGGAAACAGTCTTGCAGAGCTTTCTTTTTTCCTTCTCCCCTCACGCTGTTTGCTTTTCCCTGGTATTGCCCTTTATACTGATGAATAAAGGACAAAGCCCCAATGCTGGTTTGATTAGTGCATGTCTTTTCATTTGGAGGACTTTTGCCTGGATAAAGCCTAAACTGACTTTATTATCTATTCTGAAGCTTTCTGGTGAACGATCAGCATGCAGGATTTCTTCGTCCTGTTCTACCTTCAGCTAGCCATGGTACAGACTAAATTACCTTACTATTTCTCTAAATATTTCTCGTCTGACAGCATTTAGGAGCTAATAGTCCTGAGCATTTTGAGATACCAGACACTGATTACTCACTGGTTGCAGTTTCCTTCGAAGTTTCTTGCTGGAGACAGAAAACCTTTTATCTGAAGAGACCTGATAAGTGCTTTGCAAATAGCAATTAACCTTCATGCCATTCCAGTGGGTTGTCAGCTGTTAACCTTGTAAGCTCTCTCCTGAATCCTTCCCCTGTGTGTAGTCGGTGCCTGAACCTTGATTTAATACATGAGATGTTACCAGGGTGTTAGTAGAAATCCTCTCTTGACCCAGGGAGAAACTAGTTTGGAGATCACTTCAGTTTATATAGTAAAAGGGAAGAGAAAGTTTTGTGGATCCCAGGTGGATTCTGAGTGGAAAAGGGAAAGGATAAGTCAGCATTTGGCATCCTTCCCCCTCCCCCCCACCTTTTCCTTTCCAGATGGTTCCATCGCTCCCTAAGAGTTTCAATGTGTTACAGGAGTTTTAGGGCTTTGCACAGCAGAGCCATGATTGATTGCTGCAGTTGAGGCCTGCAAATCTCTCGAGATGCCCCAACTCAAAACAAGATGCTCTCTTGGTGAACTATTAAAACTGATCAATAACTGCTACTTTTGCTTAGAACTTAATTAAACTCCGAGCAGTGGAAACGTGCAGTTGAGGTTTGATGTGATATCTACAGGTGTCTTCCTTCTCTGCTTTTCGGGAACACGGTTAGATGTTAAGAAACATCAGGCAACGGTCACGCTTGCTTCCTTCCCATGTTCCACCAAAATCATCAGCTGCACCAGGACAAAATTGAATCAATGCTCTGGCTAATGAGTCTCCCAAAGTGCACACCTCTGTAACATGTATTTGTTAGCTAGGAGGACTGCAATATCTCTCCTGCCTCCATTTTCTTGTCCCCTCCAACATTAAAATGCTATATGATGTTTAGCAGTCATTGAGCTTTGCTGTATCCCATTTTTCCAGTCCCAAAGTCGGGAAACAATATTGACCTAGCATTCAGAGGCGATGTAGAGGTTGATTAGTATCTAGAAGTTATTTCTAGATTCACAGACGGAAAGTGCTTTATTTCTGTCACAGGCTTAGAGACAAATTGCTTTCGTCCTGGGGTCCCGATCAGCTCATTTTGCAATAATCTCCCAAGTTGCTTGGTGGGTGTGCAGTGTATGTATTTAGATTGATATAGATATATTAATTATTGCTGAATCAAATAGACTTGTACTAGCCACTGGATATCCCAGACTTTTAATCTTGCTATCACATCACATTGCCTGCTGTAGGTGACCCTGCTTCGGCGGGGGGGTTGGACTAGATGACCCACAGAGGTCCCTTCCAACCCCTACTATTCTGTGATTCTGTGATTTAAAAAAAAATAATTAGTGGGTTTTTTTTTTTTTGCTAGTTCCCAGAATGCCAGCAGATAATTTATTTTATCATAGCATAAAAAGCTAAAAGGGGATATCACAGCAGGGAAGGTAGGCAGGGGTTATCCCTGACTTCTGAGGAAAATAAAACTACATGTGACCCTCATACTCTGGAGACTTTTTTATCCACTGAAGTTTACAAGAGAAATGGAAGTGGTTTGGTGCTGATAGTGGGTTCAGAAGAATGAGTAAGTCTGTTAAACTGGAAAGCAAACGCTTGTGAAATAAGATTACTAGCAAATCAGGGAAACCGGCATTGTTTAATGCACTCTGATATGGGTGATTTAATTATGGGTTAGTGGCAGAGAGGAGAAGAAGAGCTGGTGTTGTTAATGACATGCGTTAAATATGTGGGGATGGCAGTGGCGGAGCGTTCACAAAGGCCAGCCCTGCTCTGACAAGCTCCTATTTCCTCCAAATATTTAAATGCAAGCCATAATACTAATAGCTGCTTGTGGCCCCTTCCTGTTGCTTATTATCCTACAGGTAGAAGACACAAGGTCACTGAGCTGGGCTATTTGCCAAGGAAGTTTAATTGCAAAGTCTCTATTAAAGAAAAAGAAACGTTAAAAGCAATGTGTCTCTAGGAATGGATTACATTTTCTTCTAATTATCCAGAAATATGAAAGCTGTGTGCAAGGGAATTACTGCAAGAATTAGCATGAGATTATGTAATAACCCATTTTAATGAGGACCAAATTTACAAGGCGACCGTGGTCTACTTAAGGATTGCTGCCACAAGGGAACAAACCGCATCTCGCTTGTTTGAGGGGCTGTATCTGCCACGGCCTGATTTAGCAGCTTGTCCTCTGTGCTAAGCTCAGTCTGAAAGGGTGAAGAGCATCTTCTGTGCAGCAACGTGAGCAGCTACCTGAGCGGAGCTGCTGTTTCAGCATAGGTCTTTGAAAAATTTATAGACTGGTAGTACAAGCTCATGCCTTTTTGAACCAGGGAGAGTCTTTGATGCTCTCATAATGCATATTTTAAAGAAATCTATTTCTTTTCTGTTCTGTCATACCACTTGGCTGATATCATAAAGGGCTGGTAAGGAACTGGGTGTCCACTGTATGCATGGAAATACCGCAAGGGAGAGAACTGAGACTGCAAGCTGACTGAAATCAGATCTGTGGCCTTCACTTTAATCAGAAAACTTCTCACTAGAAACAAACGCACACAAACATCACTTTCTACCTGTTTTCTTGGGGTGTAAATTAGTTACTGCTGGAAGATTTTTTTTTTTTTTTAAACCATTATCTCCTTGCTCGTTTTTTGTATTTTTTGCACACAAATAGTGGGGGAATTCGGTACCAGACAGATGTTAGATATCATCTTATACCACTATAACTATCACTTTGCCTCTCAGCAGTCCCTGGTTTTTGCTGTGGTAATGGATGTTCTTTGGTTTTGATGTTCTTGTAAGGACCTTGTGTCAGGATGAGGCCATCAGAGGGCATGTTATTCTCCCTGACTCACTGGAGTTTCTCTGGTTTGTTAGGACACTATTCTCAAAACATAGCTGTAGTTTTATGGAAAATAGTTCTTTTTGCACAGATACTCATGAATTAAGTCTTGCATATGTAATAACACGTTAACTTCTAGGCAGGGTATTTCATTCCCCAGGGTTTCATAACCCTGTGGCACAGGTGCAAGAATTGGTTCATTTCTCAGGGAAATGTAGTCACCTCAGGGAAGCATTACGTGTTACCTGCTAAATTCATCTATCTAGTTTCTTATTCTGAGCCTGTTCTGTGCTTTTCAAATGCACAGGCATTTCCTTCCCACATAGCTTTGTTATCCATTGAAAATGAATTATGTCTTCAACCCTCTGATTCACTTACACTATTTCCAAAGTTGCCTTATTGAATATTATGATCTGTGTGTTCATGTTTTAATTTGCATTTTATTTAGCTTCCCAGACCTTGCAGGCTGACCTTGATCATCCTTGGAAGCAGAAAAGAAACACCAGCCACAAACTGACAACAATGCAGAAACCCATGCACCTAAGTGTATTAAAATTTAAGCTCTCTTTTAGTGTTTGAAGAAGAAAAAAGGTCTCCATGTTTTAGTGTAACATGTAATGCAACATGTAACATTAAATTTCAGAGGCTTGAATTCTTCAGTCCATCTCGCCTATGACTCTGCTGTGAACGCTTTGTCAGCTCTTCTCTGTGTTTCAGTGTTTTTGTGCCTGTGGATTAGAAATTTTCTTCAGTTCTAGCCCAAGTGAAGTCAATCGCAACTTTTCCTTTGCATTTATGTGGTCACAATTTTACTGGTGATAGTAAAATAACACTGCTTCAGAACTTACTAGTGACAGTAATATTTCCAGAGTCCCAACAGAGCATGGGACGAACTGACTGGGTCATTTGGACTGTGATCACCTTTTTTCCCCTGCTTGACTAAATATACACGCTCTGTCCATGGTATCGCAACATTCATTGCAAGTAAACGCAACTGTCCATGAACTAAACTAAATACACACTTTTATTCCCCAAAGACTTATAGGATTGCCAACCAAGATATTTCTAAACACTTTAGAGACCAAATAACATCACCTTCTCATGAACTATGTATACCTGGGTGGCATTCATCCAGAGATATCTCACTTCTTCAATTGCCTGTGATCAGACCATAGTTTTTACGAGTTGCTGCCTATCCAAAATTGCCAGTCAAATGTTTTCAAGCAAACTTCAAAGTCTGTTCTGCTTGCAAAAGTTTTTCTGTGATTGCTTATTCACATAGCAGGTCTGAAATTCCTGTATCCCTTCAATAGGTATTCAGTGAACCACTGCTTATGCCTTATTTCTGCATACTTAGTGCGTAAATTTTTTAAACTGCAGGAGAGCTGTCTTCTCCTGAAAAAAATTACTTCAGTCTTAAAATAAGGCCCATCTAGCCCACGAATTGTGTTTTCTGCTGTTTGTTTAAATACAGCCTGTCATGTAGAAACACTTGCAGAACTCACAAAATTGCAAGGTAGAAGTGCTGAATTGAAATGTATGTCAGAACGTGCTTAAGCAGTCCTAGACACCTTTCCTTCTGGATTCAAAGATCTGCAAAGACTACAGTGTCTGGATTGGGCCTGTCAAGGCACCAAAAAAAGAAAGTCTCAACACTTTTTTTGTTCCCTCTGCAGAGGATTCATATCCATGTATCCTGTTCCTGGACAAAACCCACCTTGATACAAAAGCCCAAGTGGTTTCTTTCTTTCCAGTTCCAACAACAGCAAAAAAAATTCTAAATCAAGCCATCCATCCCAGAGGATGGGGAAATAATAGCTTTCCCTGAGATGACCCTCTTTGACCCGATGACTGAGCACAGACTTTATGATACTGGAATGGCAGAAGCACACTAATTCTTGACTTGCTCATGGTCAGTAGCTTAGGCCAGGTCAGAAACTTACTCTGGTAGGATGAAAGATATCCTAATTTTTCTGTCGCTTCCAGACACATGACTGAGACAGGTTATAGATGGATTATGAAGAGATGAGCTTGATGGCTCTGTTTTGACACCTTGCTGTGTTTTTATTAAAACATATTTCTAATAAAATGCGAAGAGCAAAGAGGCATTTACATCAGCTGAGTTTGACCCAAAGACGGTGTAGCTTCTTATGGAGTTGCCGCCCTCATATAAATAGCTGTTTGTTCATGCTCTTTCTCCTATTCATTATGGTCAAAGTCTGAGCTCACGTCTGTTTCTTAACACACAAAAAGTCTATAAATTCAGGGATGCTTGAGTCATTCTTGAGTTTTTTTAAGTGAAATGTTACATTATGATAAGACCAGGCAATATGAATTTTAGCTTTTTAAGATTCTATGTAAAAAAAAAAAAAATCTCTAGCTGTTTTAAGCTCTGCAATTATCTGCATAAATAAATCCTCCTATTACCAAAAAACAGCAAATAAGATTTAGCTTGTGTTGGAGAAGACCTGCTGTCGTTTTTGTTTTTCATTACCACAATAATTGTAGCAGATCTATTTAACCAATCATTCATCAGCTAGTTTACAAAAGCTCCTGGGGCTGCTGCAGTTGTTGGACAGTTGACAGAATTATTTAGCTGATAAATACAAAAGATAATTTGATTCAAGTATAATTTCTGTGGAACTGACAAAAACACAGGAGTTATTTTGTCTGTCTTTGGATTCAAAGAGGATGCAGAATTAGATCTTGGAGTAAGAGTTAGTTTCACAGTTGGCCTCTGGAAATATCCTGTTATTTTAAAAATAATTTTAGTCATTAGTGCTGCTTGTAATTAAATACATATAGCTACGTTTCGCACTAATTATGCCCTCAGTCCAGTAAAGTACTTAACAGGTGTATGACTTTAGAACATGTATAATTCTGCTGGCTCACATGCTTCTGGTTAGATCTGTGCATAACAGCTTGGTTCATCAAGACACAATAAACACTTTAGTCTCGCTATAAGCAGTAAGTTTTAGGTGTGTGTTGAAATTCAGCATGTGTTCAACTGCTTTGCCTGGATGGTGATGAAAAATAGCCTGTTAAAATTAACAACATGCTGGAAAGCTTTACTGGATCCAGGTCTGTTGGAGTAAGATTCAGAGGGCCATGTATTTATATTTTGGTCTGTGGTGCAAAAGACCTGATATAAATGCTGTAATTTATTCTTGGTGCTAATTGTTGTGGCACTTGTGATACTCAGTAACATTTTTGCTTGCTGATTGGATGACTTAGAAAAAGGCAAGCAGATTGACCAGAAGTCTGGAAAACATGAGAAAAGATAAGGTGAGGAGATGGTAGCGCCCTTGCTATTGGAGGTCTCCAAGAGCAGGACAGACAGTGCCCCCATGGATGACAACGATGATCAGTCCCCCTCTGGGGGAGGGGATGAACAGACTGACCTCCGAAAGACTCTGGCCTCTGGTTCGTGAACCTGGGAAAAGTTTCACTGATAAATATCTGAACAGTACCCATGCCAGTGTTTTTACCATTAAACAAATAGCACAAGTATTTCTGATATATTTTTTACTTTATTTATGAAAGAAGTGTTCTTGGGAATAAATGAAATATGACATGAGCAGCATGTTAAGTGTAGGCTTGTATTTTAGCCAAGCAAACATTTAATATTTATTTTCTTTGACTTGTTGGAATCTTACCTCCCAACTGCAGAATGTTTTGTGCAGATTAAAATGAAAATTAAATCTGAAATTATTTCCTGACAAGAGCTGAGAAACTCAAAGGCCACAATAGCATTGTAAAGTACCACTATTTTTATCTTTTTTCTTTTTCTCCTTCTCAAAAACCCCCCACTTCCCAAATGCGTTGGAACATGATGGATAGAAGAAAACAGTACAAAACACAAACCTTTCCAAAACTGATGGTCTATACCACCTGTCTATATACAGGCTGAGAGTTGGGGCTGTTCAGCCTAGAGAAGAGAAGGCTCCGGGGTGACCTTATAGCAGCCTTCCAGTACCTGAAGGGGCCGACAGGAAGGATGGAGATGGACTTTTCACAAGGGTGTGTAGTGATAGGACAAGGGGGAATGGCTCTAAACTAAAAGAGGGCAGATTTAGATTAGATATTAGGAAGAAATTCTTCACCATGAGGGTGGTGAAACACTGAAACAGGTTGTGCAAAGAAGCTGTGGCTGCCCCCTCCCTGGCAGTGTTCAAGGCCAGGCTGGATGGAGCTCTGAGCAACCTGGTCTAGTGGAAGATGTCCCTGCTTATGGCAGGGGGGATGGAACAAGATGATCTTTAAGGTCCCTTCCAACCCTTAGCATTCTATAATTCTATACATTGCTGTGAAGTGGATCTGACATGTAATTCAACTGCCTAGTCTAGCTAAGTGTGTAACAAAAAATTCTTCATTTAATGTCAAACTCTTATCAGGACTTTAAATTCCTAGTCCCTGGTGTTGTATGCAAGTTTAACTATCCTTATTTTAGCAAGAAGACAGTGAGTGTCACTTCTATGTGTAGAAATCAGCCATGGGCATCCACCCAGACTATGCTAGAGGTGGAGCCAGCAGATCTGTTTTCATTCCCCGTTTGAATCTTTCTCCTGCTGCTGTACAAAGATGATCTAAAATAACCATTCCAGAATTTCCATGCCTCTTTCTCTACTCAGAACAGAGATGTAATTACCTAGAATATCTTCCTTTGGCCTCTACCCATGTCTTCCTCTGCAAGATCTGCTGTTTGTCTGACTCCAAACCAAAGTTACCCCCCAACACTTCACGATTTCAGTGCAAGAAGATTCCTGCTTTCTTTTTTTTTTTCTTTTCCTCTCCCCTTCCTTGTGAGAGTGACTTGATGCAAAAGCCCGTGATCTGAAATCTAAGAAACTGATGTTTTCCAGGGTGTGTGACATCAGTACATCATTATTATGCTCCCCACCCCCCTCCCCTTATTAATTTATTTATTTTATTGCTGGTGTTAAATGGTTTTGTCAAAAGCAACTCTTTACAGACCATTAATGCCTGAGCAGATGATTGTTTTCCATGAGGCCTCATGAATAATTCAAGCTGCTAACTCACAGTCTCATCCTCAGCACTGAGGGCTCATCTGAGGAAGCAGGGTTATTAAAGGTAACAATCATGATGACTCTCATCTTTGAGCAGAACGCACTCATTAACCCTTGGTAGCAACCCTATCTTCAAACAAATCATACAGAACTGGTGCTTTTTCCACCTTCAGCTTTTCTCTCCCCTCTGCTGTTACTTTTGATGGTGTTGCTACTTCTGAGATTTTGTTATAACAAAAAAGTCAAGGGACATGATAAATACTTTGGGAGAAGCAGAAGGCAGAATAAATGGTGAGATGAATGCTCAGCAAGCATGCTGGTTTTCATTCTCCTTGTTCTTCTTTCTAAATTAATTTGCTTCACCAGTTCTCATGCCCCTTGCATGCTGGCTGTCTGCAGGTACTTGAATGAACACGTTTATTGGCAGAAATAGTCTGGGACTCAGGGAATGATAAGACTAGAATATTAAAGCAATGAAAACTGTATACATATTCATATACCAGGAGCTTGATTATTAATTCTGATAATTGGTTCTCAGCTGTGTTTACACAGTGGTGGTGAATTCTTATAAGTAAATTGTGAGGTTAGTTCTGAAGCTGGCAATTGGTCTTATTCATGCCAATAATAGAAGATAACTGAGAAAATACGTGGAAACCAGCCTATTCTCTTGGATTCACCCATGTTCAAAACAACCATGAAACATGTAGGCTCTCCTAAATGATAATAATATAATAGTTTTTTGTTTTCTTTGATTTGAAAGGGGATTTCATATTAGATAGTCTGAGTATTTGTGAATGCATTTGTCTAAAAATACAGTAACAGCCCCTAGATTCATGCACAGCTGAGCCGCAGGTGGCTTATAGTCCAGCCAACTGTTTGCATTTTTAGCGAGCAAGTGAGCAGAGATTGGTTCCTCTCAAGTCTAAAGGGATGCTGTTGCTCTAAGCTCTTTGGATCATAAACAACGCATCCCTATTATAACGTAGGTGACATAATTGCCTATTGCTTGATATGGGTCTGTAGGTTACTGAAATGGAGTGAAAAGATAGACTTTTTTTCTTTTTTGACTTTTATGTTTCTCGTGCTTCGCCATTATTTTTGCTTTTTAATATGGGTACGGGTGCGTAAAAAGCACATTGTTTCTGCCTTTGCTGGAAAAGCCTTTCAAACACAGGGAAATGTGAAAGGCAACATTGTATCAGGAGCCAACTAAGGTGGAGTATCTAAGAAAGGAAGGAATCTTTGTTAGGTAACCTTTAATATTCCATTTATATCCATATTTTTGTCAACTTCCCAGCCAGCCTGGATTGAATACACTGTCCCTGAGGACTGGTACAATGCCTGCTGTGGATCACATCTGCTGCATAAAGCCTCTTCTGGGGATGTGGAAGGACTGGTATTCTTTCACACCCTTTTGAGAAAGCTAAATGTCCCTTTCCTTCAATCTATTAAGTTTATTGAAGAGGAGGTTAAGAGGTGATTTGATCCACTAATAGATAGTAGACAGCTCCATTAATCTAGAGGTGGCAAGTAAAGCATGTAATGAGAGCCAGTGGTTGGAAGGTAAAGCTGGCTGGAGTCAAACACTGCTGTTTTTAACGCTGAAGGTAATGGACCACTTGCTCGTCCAGATCTTCTGTGGGTTTTCCCTCCTCCATGTAAAATACGCTGACACGAACAGTGGATGTGACTTGGATAGAGAAATGACTGTGTACTGTTTGCTGACTTCTGTTCTGCAAGAAAACAATGCAGCTGTGACTGTTTCTTCTGACCTAGAAGTCTACGCAGGATGATAAAAACCCCCCACCTACCCACCTCCCAAGTTTTCATGGCTTAAACAGGAGGAAGAAGATGTGATATTACAATAGTCCATGTCCAAAGAACAACAAACAGAATACACTGTTATAATTTAAAACAAATTAAAAAGATAAGCATGGTATTAAAATGTCTGTGTTCATTCATCCTAATGCTTTCTATCTCCGCAAGAGAATAGAAAACTCTCTTGCCATGGTCTTTGTATATAATTTTCAGGCTGTGATGTTTCATCCATCTTAGAAGAGAGCATTGGGGTACAGAGAGTAGAACTCATTGCATAGAATGCATTAGACAGTCAATAATTCTCCTGCTTTCCAGGACCAATACTGCTTGTGTTGTGTTTTCTTGATGGTTCTGCTGCAGTAGAAAGTATGGGCTGACAGTTGCTTTAAAAAAGTATTTTAACTCATTTTTCCTCCTTCCAAGATAAACTGAGGTCTAAGCAGGGGGACGCCAGAGTGACAACAATTCTATGAGTGTTCCAAAAGAATTCAACTCTTGCTTCTTTTTCTGAGCATATCAATGAGTAGATGCCAACTGAGCTTGTATACCTAATTATTGGGGCTTTAGAAACTAAGCTTATACAACTCATTTTAGGTTGCCAGAGCTTGGAAAACGGGTTTTGTTGATATGGATCTGCCCAATAAGCAGGTTGGGAACCCATATGGGAAACAATACTTTTTTTTTTTTTTTCCCTAATCCCCTAAGGCTCCTGTTTCCTGAAAAAACACCTTGAGACTCTTCATTTAATACGTATGCCACAGCTGACTGCTCTTTCCCTTTCAAAATATGTAGGACAGGGTGTTTATTTCAGTGGTAAATCTGCACTGTATCATGTTCTCAAAGAAATTGGCTAGTAGGAGGTGACTGAGGCATCGCCCTCCCCAGACTACCCCAGATAATCCTCTTTGGCTTTGACGTCTGTTTTCATTTGAGTCTACAAAACAAGTTGTTGTGCTCCTCAAAATGGACTCTCTGCATATTCTGATTCCTTTCAAGGTCACTTGGAGGACATTTGCCACAGCATTTGATGGAGATTATGCTCTAAAGGCAGGGACTGAAGAGCAGTTGATAAGAGTTTAGAAGCATTGAACTTGGTCACTTACTAGAAGCATAAAATCACAAGGTTAAACTTGATCTTGTTCTGTGAGCTTAGGGCAATGTTTCTGCACAGAAGTCAAGTGATGTGAATATTAATAAACCTTTACTTTAAGAGTCTTTTTGTCCTCACAGTGCCTTTTTGTGATAGCAAATGAAAGTACATGTAAACTCTAATAGCTGGGAATGATAGGCAGATTACAAACCGGCAGTTTGCTTGCAAAAACATACTGTAAACTTTGGATTTTAGTTTTCTAAATAGATCTTCAAAGAATAAGTGTCTCGGAGGGCTCTCAGTTCCCTAATGCTGGCCTTCTAGGCAAAGTGAGAATGATTCCTTCTTGAAGACCTATAGCATTTCTAATCTGGAGTTCAGAAGTGCAGATGTTCATGAATAATAAAATGACACATTTAGGAAGGCCGAGATTTTAGGGTTTTGGCTGTCCTGTGAGAGTTTTATTCTTTAAAATATTTTATCTTCAAATAATGAACTTTAATTCTTTGAAATTTTTTAGCTAATATAATACTTGCATTCCTACTGTGAGTTGCACAGTTTGAATCTGCTTCCCAAGATAGGTCTCGTCTGCACTTCTATCATGCTGTGCTCTTGAGCATGTACTGATTTGTCTTCTCCTGTTATGGACAGAAAGGTGAATAGAAGCAGTTCAAATATAGGCTGAGATCTTAACTAAGTGTCTTCAAAAGCTGGGATTTTCAGGTCTGTTTACTCCTTCTGAAAAACTCATCAGTGCTGCTGATGAGGAGCATGTGAAGCTGGTGTGAAAAATCTGTGAAAAGTCTCAGTTTGTCCCAGCAAAGCCCTGAACCTTGATGTAAACCTGGGGAGATTTATGGTTTCAAGATGAAATCAGGTAATGCTGAAATTCTCATGGGGTTTCAATACCAGGTGATATATGTTGTTTATTCTTCAGTTTTCTTTTGAACTATGTGTTTGAACTCCTAAAAAGAGATTATTTTGGGGGGTGCAAATTACCGCCAGATGGTAAAGGGTAAGCATCTGACAGCTCTTCTGTCCTGTAAACATTTAGTCTAGGTGAGTTTCTTGAACTGGAGGGTGGAAAAGACTGCAGGGGAGAGCTGGAAACTCGCAACATTCCTGTCAGTGATTTTGGAGATGGCTGAATTGGCTCAGGCTACCAAAGGACTGACGCAAATTAAGGAGATTCAGAAAATAAAGTGTTTAATTTATTTCATAGTGAAGTGCCAAAAGTTGCAATCCTCATTGCTTTGCTCTGTAAAATATCCTGTGGCAACGAGTTCCACGCTTTAAGATAAAGATTTGTGCAGAAATGCGCTCTTTTTCATGTATCTTATGTCTTCTTCTTGATAAATTAATATTCTTTAGCTGCTTTGTTTTGAAAAATAGTGAGTAGCCACTCTGACTTTCCATAGCATAGTTTTCAAAGCTGCAGTTACGCTCCTATACACTCCTACAGCAGTCAGTAAAACGTGCTCGTGACCTTCTGGGCCTCCATTGTACATAAAGAAGTAAATACGAAGAGCACATACACGTTTTCAGTGGCTACTGCTTGATTTTTCTGACTTGGAGACGTTAAGTCCTGCTCCCACTTGTACTAGATGGCTCCTAGAAAATTTAAAAATTATTGAAAATTGAAAAACAGAAAGGACTCAAAATGTTCTCTGTCAAATGTGGAACAGAATCTAATGCAGCTGTTTGAGCAACGCGAGAATGGGGCCGTGCTCAGTTTTGTTAGAGTTCAATGTTTGTCACTCCATTGTTTTTAAACGGTCACACTGGAACTGGCTTTATAGCACAGATTAGGCCTTTAGGGCTTTGTTTCCATCAAAGCTCTGAGGGACAACAATGATGAAGAAAAGGAAAAATCAATGACTTTTCTCCTCTTTTCTGTGCTGCAATCTTCCTCTCTGCAGCTGTAAAGTGGTTCTCCAGCAAATTATTGGCACTCCCTTTGTGTGTACTTTAGAAATAGCAACCCTGTGAAGGTCTTAGCTAAAATGATTTTAATGTAATCAATGTTAGGAACTTTAACTGTGCAGTTCAGTCCCTTTTATATCAAATACCTATCCAAGCTCCAAAACTTTTTGCTGCTGGACTTACTCACTAAGCTATCTGACCTTTTGGAACAGAAGATGCTTTAGATAAGTATGTCCAGAAGTAAAAATCCTTGCAGCATCCTAAACTCCCCCCCC
>Ga0065711_1000417_pt1 | contig 67659 bp, 29 predicted proteins | sample Hoacrofraction12_FD_59098 | JGI IMG/M metagenome (GOLD analysis project Ga0065711, IMG submission 59098) | Hoatzin crop microbial communities from Cojedes, Venezuela - Epithelial fraction 12 v2 (version 2) | ecosystem: Host-associated > Birds > Digestive system > Esophagus > Crop | place...
ATCCCTCACACAGTCCTCCTCGACCAAGGGAAAGTCGTCCTCTTTGTAGGCTTCTTCTCTTACCTCCGGGGCCTGGGATTTCTGAGGGCCAGTCTTAGCACTGAAGACTGAAGCAAAGAAGGCATTTAACTGTTATGGGAAAAACTTACTTGGGGAACAAGAATTTATTGCCAATCTCTATAAATATTTAATTACTGATCTGAGTATGGGGGGAAAAAAACAAAAAGGAAACAAACTTTTACACAGTTAGGGAAAACACATTTGCTCCCACTTTCCTCATCCTTCTCCTCTGGCCTTCCTGTTCCCTGTGTCATTTCTCCCTCTTTGTGTTCCCTCTTCCTCTCCCTGAGGTGTTTTCTGCCCTTTTAAAACATACTTTCCCAGAGGAGCCACCATCTTGGATGCGGGCTCAGCCGCGTCCTGCAATGCTGTCAGTACCTGGGCACCTGTGCTCAAAACAGAGGCTACCACCACACCAAGTACTTGTCAAAAAAGTTCGTTGAGCCTCTCATGGCACAAGTACTCGGGAAAAACTTGGGGTGAGGGGGGAATCGCAAAACAGTGTTGTCATCTCGATGCACACAGGCAAGACAATGGCCTCACCTCCACATTTCACACCACCCACAGCTCCCAATTTTGTGTCGGTACGGTCACAGCCAACAGGAATACTGCAACCGGTGGCTTAGGCCTGTGGTCTGTTAGAAAATAATGTCATATCCAGACTTTTTTTGTTTTATCGCTCTGCTTTGATCTCCTGACAACCCCAGTTATTCATTTTCCACAGGGGCAGCACTCCTGAAATCATATGCTCAGTAGCGATGAGATTCTTGGTTCTTCACCTCCATTTCAGGCAGCCTCCCTGTGCCTCCTGCAGCTCCTCGCCCAAAGCAGACCTCGGCTGCAGTTCCTGAAAGTGGAGCTTTCTCAGGAAAAAATTTTTCATTTTTCTCCTCTTCCCCAGGCTCTGGCCTTGGTGGTCACCGTCCGCAGCAGCCAGGGCAGACCGGCACATGCCTGGCCCCGCACAGGGCTGTGGAAGGGACTGGGGTGTTTAGAGGGGAGATGGGATCTTTTAACGTGTTTTTCAAAATCTCTCTCCAGAACCTTGCACTGTATCAACACCTTTTGTATGCTCCAGCATACAAATGCCTTATAATAGCAGCGCTTAATCTCAAAATTTAAATAAGAATCATATCTAAGAAAAAAATGATTCAAAACAAACACTTGGAGTTTGCTTCAACCTGCTATGTAATACTGAAAAGAACATATTAGGGAGTGATTGCATTTTGGAAAACTACATAAGCTACAGTACATAAATATATTTATTGCCTGTACATATCACTGCTATTTTGTTGTTGTGCTTATGTTTATATATATATATACACAAACACACAGATGTTTCTAACCAGAAATATGCAGAAACTGAATTTCAATGCAGACTAGTTTTCAGCTCGATAAGCAATAGTGATTTTTTTGAAGCTAATCTTTGAGTGATAGAATATTTTAAAAAATGTATTTCTCTCAGCCTTTGTGAACATGCTAGAATATTTTGATAACAACTGTAGTCCAAATGGCAAGGTCCTGTTCCAAGGAATTCATCACAGATGTAGTCCTTAGACCAAATTATGACCGAAAGAAGACTGAATATAAAATGTTAAGAAACTGCTGATATGTTTTAATTTATGAAATGCAAACTGGGCACAATCAGTAGGTTCTGCCATATTTTTACTTGCTAGTAGCACTGTGGGGCAATGCGGGAGCCATCAGTGAAAACTTTCAGCTCTCACCCCCCTCCCCTTTGGCAGCTGTTGACCAGCATTTCTTAATCAGGTCCACTTCTTCAGCATGTCAGTGAGCCTCAAAACTTTTCTCCAGATGGCTGTTGAAGTTGGGAGTGATGAGTGCTAGCTACATATTAAATATCCAAGTTCCTTGAGCAAAGTTTGAGCCTGCAAATTCATGCAGCCTGGTTTTTCCTGGCAGGCACAAATGGGTGGATGCAGCTGAGGCAGGGACAAGGCAGGATGGAGTGTGGAGGAACAGGACAATGACAGCAATGACACATCAAACCAATGAAACTGAAACGATTATCACTGATTTCTGTGGGATTTGGAGCAGGTCCTACGCCTTCTGTTACTTCAGATAGGGGCTGGCCTTCAAGGATGTGTGGGTTCTCTTGCCTCAAGAGCATCCCTCAGGACCCTCCTCTCCATGGCATGCATGTACATGCAGCGCTGTCTCTGCCCAGAGTATCTCTGTTCTCTGGGAATATTGCCAACTTTTCAGATCCCCATAGAAAAGATTGTGTATCTTTTTTCTGCTCCTGTCACAGGATTTTTGTCACTGAGGGAAAGGCAAAGAGCATGCTTGTATTTTCTCAGGGATAGTGATTACTACTGCTATTGCACTGCTGTGAGGTCCTGGTCCCTGGAGGTATTATTTAAGCGGAGACCAGTTTTCATGGCTATCAATAAGCCCCTTTTTTTCCTGAAGTCATTGGGTGGGATCTAATCTCCAGATAAGATTATCAGTCACTGGTCAACTGAATTACTCGCTGATTACTGTTGAATGCTGTTGAACATTTAGCTGCAGATTGTGATGTGAGTTTAGGTACTTGCATCACATTTGGTTATCTAAATGTGGACATGTAACCTTGGGTGTTTTAACCTTAAATTGAATCACACTCACTGTTCTTCAGAAATTTTCTTGCAACTATTGTCAAGCCGTTTTTCATACCACCTTTGTACTCTCTCTCCATTTCACCCCTCCCGAAAAGTCAAAGTAGACAAATTGTATCAATAACAGTGACTCCCATCCACTTGTGTGCTGTCTGTTTCAGTTACAGCACACACATTCCCAGTCACACTGGTTATAGAAGACTTTTGAATTTCTTCAGTATATAGTGAATCTATATGAAAAATACAGCTTGTCAGAGTCCAAACTTGCTTCCTCTTCATTCAAGCCCAGCTCTCTCAAAGTGCTGGAATTTGGCCTTAGCTTGCTGAATTTTTCTGGATGTGTGAAAAAGTGTGCCATCTCAGCGTTCAGCCTAAGTTATCCATGGGAAAGTAATGAAAAAGTCCCAAGTCGTAAATAGTGTCCTATCTGCAACATGCTAGCATCCCTTCATAAGGCACAATGTTGGCATTTCTGGGAGAGGATTACTTCCATCAAGGTCTGGTTCAGTGTGTGAACAAACCCAGGATACTGGGAAGCCCCAGGGCTGGCATGTTGAGCCATGTCCTGAGCACTTGAAGTACAGCTTCCACGCAGGGGCCTTGAGAGTGCAGGAGCTTCTGGTTGGTCATCAGAAGGGATAAGGCTTGTTCCAACCCCATTGCACCAAGGTGTGGTGGGACACCTTCATCCAGTGTGAAACCATGGCTGCCAATGCAGTGTGTCCAGCATTTTACCTCTCTGAAGCACATGGTATCTGGTGGGTCTTGGCCATCTGAAGATTTTATCTGAAATCTATAGATCCAGAAAGAACAGCAACCGCTACTGTAAAGGATGCAGCTGTACCACTACTGCATAAGGTGAGAATTAGTTCCATTCACGTGTTTTATGGCCATTTGACTGTACTAGTCTTGTGATCAAACCCAGTTAACTACGGTGAAATGCAAAGTTGGGATAGCGGTTCTCAGAAGTTTACTACAGCCTCTCCCTGAGGACGCTTATTGGATATGACAAAATTCTACTGAAACAGAGAAAAGATGTTAAAATCTGAAGGAAAGCTTGCATATCCAGTTGCTTCTCTGCCTTGTTATGTTTTTTCCACCTGCTGAATTTATGGACTATTATTTTTCCTACAAACATTTGTTTCATGAAAAAATTGTGGCTTCAGAACAATTAGCTCACGTCCGTGTTCCCTGGAGGACAACCACAACACAGCATGGACACTTTGTTGTCCAATAGCTTGCATATTGCTTGTTATTATTATCACCACTATTTTATTTAGTAGTTTTTGTATTTTCCTCCAAGTACGAAACTGATTTAATCCAAAACTTTATGGGGAGAAAACAAGAAGGACTGCTGCATCATGCTAACATTACAGAAGGACCCTCAGGAAAAACATGTAGTTTATACAAATATGAGATTAATAGCATCTGTGAGCCGAGATCTGGACTTTTAGTCTTGTTCTTTATCTGGCTTAGGAATTTGGGAAGCAGAAAACTCATCATGTCTCGTAGTCCTTGCCTGTTACAGATCCACTGAGTTGATCACAGTGATCCAGGAGTTGTTCAGTCAAATTGCTAAAATCTGAGTTAAAAACGAGCCTGGGTTTCTGCTAAGATGTGGCCTATGTTTCCTTCAGGTTTGTACTACTGCTTTCCAAGAAAACCTCTCAGTAATTGTAAAGTTGCTTCACTGTGGTGAATTCACTATACTGTGGTATATTCTGGGGTTTATTTGGGCCCAGAATAATTTATTTGTCACTATCAAGAGCCAATACAGCTGTTTGGGTCTTGATGCTGAATCTAAAAGAATAGTACAGAGGGGGAATCACTTTTAGGATGGACAAATAATGTACAAATTTCTCTCGTGTTGCTAAGCATTTCTGAAATTCCCACTCTTTTCCAAGGTCTAACTAGGAAGACAGACCAGCTGGCTGCACACATGAACTCTCTGGTGGGGATGAAGAAGCCTGCTGGTTATCCTGCTAAGCAATTTGGAAGCAACAGCTTGCAGGCTCTTGGGATGTACAGACACAGGAGAGAGGAGTTCAAGCCTGTTGGAAGCTGGTAATGTCCGGGTGAGGGGGAGAGAAGATGAAGTGCAATCTGTGGTGTGGGAGAAAAATGAGAGTCCCAGATTTCCAGCGAGGCTGTTCAGCAGTGTCTTCTCCCTGTATCTGGTATACTGTGTATCAAACACGAGTAGAGCATTCGATATCACAGACAGCTGTCTCTAAGGGGAATACCTGTCATTGCTCTCTCACAACATGTTCCTGTCAATGACCAGTCCAAATCTTCCCTAGCTCCTCTACCCTTGGCATTCAGGTTGAGGTATTTATAGTACACAAGTAAACTCTCATTTCAATACCGCAGCAGGTCCAGCAAGAATCTTTAGTGCACTAGGTCAGTTCTGCTCAATTAATTTTTACTGAAGTCACTGCATAGTTGGCCCAAGTTCAGCCAATCTGATCAGAATTTGCTAAGCAGAGGGCCGCACATCAGCTCTGTCCCATCACTGGAGCTGGGCTGCATTCACTGTGGGAAACTGAAATCCTTCGGCACGTTGCAAAGACAAGATCTGACAGGAATGTGTATGGAGGAGGTTTCTCTAAGATCCTGTTAAAATGCCCGTCTAGGTCTGGACAGAGTCCCCTATTTGGTTTTCCTCCTCCAGTCCTTTCAGTCCTTCTGACTTGTAGGTGGGTCCTCAGCCATGGCTATTATCTGGCAGCTTGTGCATTTCTGATCCCTCTAAGTTCTCAAAAGATGGAGGACTTGTTAGAGGTCTGTTTTGTGTGGATTTGTTCAAGATATAGAGCGAAATGCAACAAAGGTAAATGGAACCATAGCAAGGACTTGACAGCCTTGGTTTCAAAACATAAACTCTTCTTTACCTAGGTTTGTGAACAAAATACACCAATTATTTTCAGTCATAATTCTTTCTCATAAGCTAGAAAAGTGAGTTTTCAACAGTGTCAACTATTTGCTTAGCACATTTTAGGCATCGCCAAACATTTAACAAACAAATCACCTTAGAAAATCTGGTTAACCAGCTGGCTTTTGCCAGGTCTGGCCTTATTGAAAGAAGTAGGTCATCTTTACCAAGCCTTAATATGATCCCAAAACACAAAATGCATCTTTTGTTTCCGATGTGGAGTACTGTTATTTTAACATAGTTGTAATTTTAATGGAAAGAACAATTTGCTGAAGTGTTTCGATACTGCAGTTACTTACTTATTTGGAGGGATAGCTGTTCCTTTTTTTTTTTTTTAAATGGGAAAAACAGTTTATCCTGCAAAAGTGAAAGAATCTCCTTCTTCCTATGACCAAATCATTGTGTCTGCGAGGTAAGCAAGGCCAGTCCAAAGGGAACAACGTAGCAGAACCTACTGTGACAAATGGAAAAGTTGCTAGTTCAGAAATTACTAAAGTAAAAATAAGAATCTCAGAATAAACCGAGACGAGTGACCTGCCTTGAAATATGCATCAGCTCTAAATGCAGAGAACTATACAAAAGAAAATAAAGAAAAAATTTTCAAGTCTGCAGCCTCCTGAAATGCGCTGGAACTCAGGTGCCAGTTGAATTTTGGGTTGTTGCACACCTGGTGTGCTGGATCTGACGTCTAGTGGGAAAATAGTTTCCTGCACGTAAGCATGTTCAAATCATTGCACATGAACATCATGTTTAAAACATTAATGCAAAAATATCTTAGTCATACAGATAGGTGATGTTCCCAAGCGCCCTCTTTGCTAACTGCAAAGTGTTAAAGAAGCTCTCTACACAAGACAAGTAACCCTATCATCTGTGTTTTCTTCTCTTTTGGTTTTGTTTTTTTGGCTGAAAACCAGGTGACTTTGAGCACTTGCAGTTCTTGTGCTTCCAAATGCAGCGAATAAGGAGTGCAAGAGCCCTGAGGGGTGTCTGAACACACAGCACAACGTGCCTGGCTTGCCTGGCGGGGTACCCAGCAGATGGAGCACTTCACCCACATAATACAAGCCAGTGGGCCAGCACAAATGTTCTGGGTCCTGGGATAGCACTGATGTAAATTATACTTTGTGGTAGTCTTTCTGGTACTGTAAGAACCCTAATGGGTTTTATTTTTATTTTTGTTTTTATAGCTGGACCCTGTATATTTGCAGTCTAACTTGATGATGCTATTTTAATGATGTTGGCAAGGTCAAATGTGTTGCAAAAGCATGTGTTGCTTTTGCACTTTCTAGCAATATATTACTTTAATTTGTCCAAGGAGTGGTATCAATGTATTATTTTTCCTCCCCAAAACATGAAATCTTGTAATGCATTTAGATCTTTAAAAGTTCACAAATGTTGTGGAACTAAACCATAACTTGTTCCTTGGAAGTGGATCTCTCATCAGTATTTCAGAGCTGCTAAGACATTCTGCTGATGTCATACTTTTTTATCTTCAAAATTTTGCAGGCTTTAAAATGGAAATAAAGAAGACCATTATAAAGCTTTCTAAGAAAGAAAAAAATATGTGCCAGCACTGTAAAAGGCAGTTGTTATATTGCTAGAGAAATGAAGGTAATTTAAAGAAGAGCAAAAAGGGCCATGAAAGATGGAATATGACACAGACAAAATCTGGAATAAAGCCATACAAGAAAAAATGAGTCAGAAAAGTAATGAAAGGAACATTATTACTAATTTAGTGAAAGGAAAGAACAAAATTCAAAGTGACAAGACAGAGTGTCCAAAATGGTTTTCCTCTCACATCTTCCAGCCTGCCTAGTGGCCCACTGCTGTGAGTCACGCTTACTGCCTTCTTGCAGTTCCCTGAAGTGCTATTGGCTATGATTACTGCATGCAGTCGTGTATTCTGTAACCTCGAGCCTTGACCCATTAACTTTCACTGGTATATGAGGCATGAGACTTGCTGAACTGCAGTCCTGGATTTAGGCACCTGAATCTAACCTGCTCTCAAATCCAGTCCCCCAGTTCCTGAAGTGAAATTTGAGTAAGCTGGATGTGCCAAAGTCCAAAACTGGGGAAACATAAAAAAATCCACACCGCCTTTTCAGCTGCTGCCTGTCCTTAGAGCACAAAATCTTCAAAACCTTCACTTTATTATTGAAACTACAGTGGCACCTCTGTGCATATCCAGTCTAAATATCCCAGTGCCTTGTTCAAACTCTTGTCTAATCATAATCCAGAAATCATTAATCAAATTATGAATTAAATCCAGACTCATCTTCACATTGGTCCTCTGTTGAGCTTGTCTGCAGAACAAACTGCACGCTTGCCACTAGGACAAGTGCCCCCAAAAAATGCGATTGCAGTCAGTTCTTTTTAAAGGGTATCCCAAAGAAGAAATAGTGCCCTATGTTTATACAGGGACCAGACCACTCTGGTCCAATGAATCACAATATTTTTCTGTGTAGTTGCACAGCTTCAGTCAGGATGGAGAATCTTTAACCCAGACAGCATAGCATGGTGGTTAGGGCACCATCTTCGCAGATGTCTTGTCTCCCTACAGGCCATGGGAAGAACTGAGTCCGGGTCTCGCTTCCTTGACAAGAGTTTGAGCTCCAGACCGGGAAAATGAAACAATTGTGGAAAGACTTCTAGAATGGAAAGAGACCACTGCTCCTGCCTTTACCTTTTACATCGTGAATGACTGAAAAAGGTGTCTCCTACAAATGGCAACATGTATTTACAACACAAATGTTGGTTTACACAGAAATAGAAGGGAAAAGAGGTAAAATAAAAGCAATCAGCCAAAAATCTGTGTGTGCATCTAAATTAGCTTTCTCTTCTTACCTAGCAGTCCTCCAATATCTCACCTGAAAGCCAAAATAAAATGGGACAAATATAAAAATGGGAACAAACAAAGCACCTATCTCGTTCTGACAGAGACTTGTCTTGTGTAAGTTGCATATTCTGGTCCTTCACAAAGCATCACAAGGGTGACCACTATCAGCCCTTCTTTTAACAATGAAATTTTGGAGAAAAAGGTGTGCAGGTGCGTTGTAAATAATGTTTGTGAGTTCTTGCATCAAATCTAAACAGACTAAATCTATTGAGAGTCATTGTAAGAGCTCTGCCAAGAGAAATGGTGAGGAGACCTTCTTCTGAAATGTTCAAATAATTCTTTTTCTGTGTACATGTATGTAATTTCTGGGCTCATACCTTTGACCGAATGCTCTGTCATTGCTGTTCCTTTTGGTGTTTCTTAGAATAAGCACAGTCTAATACCTTCTGCTCTGATATAACGACTGCAATTTCCAGCTCCTCTGTTTCAACGCCATTACTTCTTGGAAGCAGATACTGCCCTTTATCACATAGAACTGAAATCCTTATCTCTTTACCAATATGAAGATATTTCTGATGTGCAGAAGTGGGGGATGGGACGTATGTAAAGATTTTTGATGATCAAGTCACAAGTTTGGCAATAGTAGCAGAAATAGTTGCTGTCATGGTAAGACATCTAAAGCCGGCTTTCCTGGCAGATGGTTTGGAAAGTGTGCTGAAGAGCTCACACATCCTGGCTGTAACACAGAGGATGCTGGCAACGAGTATGCCCTGCTAAGCAAAGGCCTGTAATGTGGTTGTCTGTAAGGTTCTAAGCACTGAGACTGCATGAGGAAAAACTTTGGTTTTCTAATGGGAGCTTTTTTACAGCGTGGTGGAGGGAAAAACGTACCATGTGTCAGAATATGACGGCAACAACTCTGCTTCCAACCACAGTGAACTCAGAACAAAATTTCATCAGATGTTTCTGATGCTCAAAGGGAAGTTTTTCCATCACCTGACACTTTGGTCTATTAGATGAGATAAAAGTAAAAAACATCTCATATTCTGATAACACTCAGTCAGATGATATAATCTATCTAAAGCCTAGAGAGTCAGCTTGCAAATAATATAGGAAAATTATAAACATTGCAAGTTATGCCTTCATTATGCCGGCTGGCCAACGGCAATATGTGAGGAATTCACGTCTTGTGAGACTAAAATGTATTAGTGAATATTACTGCAAATGTTTAAAGATCTGGAGGCAGAGTTATCTAGAGGAGAAAAGAAGGGTATAGCTAACATTCTTAAAGAGAGAATGCCCCGTTTAAGGAGTCATTGCAGGTGGGAAAGAAAATTAGAACATCAGTTGCAACCGATGGAAGAACCGAAATAGGGCTTTAGGGGGACAGATACTGTAGAACATCTGTCCATCCTGGCTCAGTGATCAGTTCAGCCTCTGGCAGCCTGATGATGCTTTAGAGCTTTGGTAGCAGGTACTGAACCTGGTGCAGGACTAGTGACTAAGATGTTATAGCAGCAAGCTGTAAAGACAGGAGAAGCTATGAACCTGAAGAACTTATGTGATTTCAGCATAGGCATCCGCCACCAGGAATGGTTTGTCTTTTTTGATGAAAGTCGGTTCAAGCAACTGTGGGTACAATTGTTTCCTTTCTTTTTGACTTTTTATAGCTCCAGGATATGTAGACACAAAGAGACAGTAGAGATCACCACTGCTATTGAGGTTACTTGTGGATTTTCAGGGTTTCAGTGTTGGATTTTTCTGTTTGTATTGAATTTTACTAGTTGCACCTTGTCTAACCCATAAAAAAGTCTTTGTCACCAGCAGTTGAATGATCTGATGGTATCGTTTTGTCCTTACTTCTCAATGTAATTGCTAAGTCAAATGCTCAGTGTTTACCTTCCCCAAAAGCTTCCAGTTCCACATTTCCAATTCCTCACTTCCAGTTCTACAAAACAGTTTACTGATGTATTAGAAAACAACAAGCTGTCTATATCACTCAATTATATGGCATCCTATATCCCCAAACTCACCATCACTGTGATTTACATTTAAATTAATACTTCATTTGAAAGAGACCTTACCGAAACAGTCTATGAAATTAAGCGAGTATTTAATCTTCCAGAAAGATGAAAAATCTTTCAATTCCAGGAGTCTGAAAAACCTATATTGGTACAACAAATCGAGTGGTAATGTGTAATCCATATGCATGTCAAATCAGTAAGATATTTGAGCCTCTTGTGAATGTAAACACACATGCAATTCTTTTTCCCCTTGACTCTGGGACCCAGTACTGAAGAGGGAAGTAGACACTCGTTGAGCATGTTCGCTACAGCATCCCAAGTGTCCAGGTTCATTTCATGTGAGAAAGCTTCAGAAATACACAGAGAGAAGGTCCCTTGGTTTGGAGATGATGTGTTAGGAGTAGGACAGTGCCTGCTTGTTGGCATCCAGTGATGGGAGAGAGGTCTCTATTGCTTTCAGTTTTTCCAGGCTGGCTTTCGGTTTTCTCTGAAAGTATGTGAATTTTCTGAATTGTCTCATGTTGTTTAGGTCTAGTTTCAGAAACCACGGCAAGAAAGAGGAGTACCCCAAAATACAGAAGATTGCTTCTTCCCTTCCCTGCCACTGTGACTGTAAGGCAAAAGGGTCTCTGCTTGCCTAAGCACAGGAACTGTAATGTCATAAATCTGCCCAGCACTTTACTCACGGTACCATACAGCTTGTGCTTGTCCACTGTAACAGATGTCTAAAGGCAGCGTCCGAACAGCAGACCACATGAACACTATGAACACAATTAATTCAGCAAGAGATTTTCACTTGTTGGATATAATTTTGGAGAGCTGGTGACAAGCTAGCATAATGGTTCCTATAGTGGCATTCTGTTCTTTCTCTTCCTTGCTTCTCATTATCCCTCTCCCTTCATATTACTATTATACATATGTAGAAGACATTTTGCGAAGGCATAAATACATTTTCAAGCACCAGATTTACTATATGCATGCAAACCGCCTGTGATGCATAAGTACCAATATTTCTCTGCTGTGTGTGTATAATTAATCCATTGTGACTGGGAAACACAGCATGTGTTTTGTATGTACAGAACTGTGTCATACTTCTGCACTGATCTATTGTTTTTGAAAATCACTTGGGTCCACTGAGCAGTCACAGTGCATTTTTTTTTGGCATGCACAGTAAATATGGTGGCCTTAGGAATAAGTAGACCTACCACTACCACTAGGATTGAGGTATTTTGATGTTTTGTTTTGCTGTAGTTCTGAGTGCTCCTAACGCTTCAGAAGAGCAAGCTGATAAAGGCTGAGCTAGGTACATGCCTCTTTCTCTCAACACATGAAGAAACACAACTTGTTTTCCTTTACACTTTCTAGTCCACAAGACTTATGACAAAATGATAAATTAATGTCCTTAGCAATAGCAGACTACATATGCCTGTTTACAAAAGTTCTTACTAGTCTAACGGTGGGTATGATTGTTCTTATTCCCCATGCAGCTGCCTGCAGAAGGAAACAGATAAATTCACTTCACATAATGGTAAAAAAAGTGATTATGTGAAGTTGTTGACAGGATGATTTACACCTAGCTGGTGGGCAAAATTACCAGCTTCAGCTAAATACCACATTGGCATGGACATCTGCTAGCAAAACAGTCTCTGATCTGTTTGACTTCTTATGCCAGGCTGTAAACTCCAGCAGTTCAGGAGGTCCTTCAAAAGAGGGGCAGTAGTTCAGGCAATTGGGGGGAGATGCACGGTAGCACAGATTAAGCTTACCAGCTATCCCGCATTTAGCAGTGCACGGAAGATAAATCTAATTTGTTCTCCTCCTCAGTGCTTAAATAATACAGAGCATCTCCATTTAAATAGATCAGATTTAAATACCTCAGTTAAATATATTCGATAAAATAAATTTATCTGTTTTTTACGGATATTTCAGATATCTCCATTATAAAAATAGGCTTTAAATGGTAAATAATTAAAATGACAGACTTATGTTGAACTACAAGTATTCGTCTTTGATGGAGCAAGATGTATTGTAAGGTTTCAGCAGTCAACAGGCACATGGTAAGACTGAGTGTCTATTTAAGCAACAGTGTTAAGGGCATAATGAGAGTTGTCTAGCTAATATCAGTGGGATTACTCATGTTTTTTAAGTGAAAAGCTAGTGAGGAGTCTGACCCAGAGCCCATTAAAATTCATAGCAAGTGTTTTATTGAGTTTTGAATAAGTCCTTAAGTGTTTTGTTAATCAGGAGGGCTCAGTACCGATAACCTGGTTTGCAACCCAGGGATAACTACTTGCTGCCATTAAATTCTTACTTGTCACCATGCTCCACTGATAACTCATTCGGAGATCATTACTAACATTCCATATCTATTTTTGCCCCATCTTGCTCATACTTTGCAAAACGTTCATCTAACTTGTGATTTTCCTATTGCATCTGTAGTCCAACTCACTTTATTGAGAAATGAGCCTTGCCAACTACTTGTCTGTACATGAAAAATTGCTTCCATAAAGTTTGAAATAATTACCAGCTGTGTCTTTTGAAATTCACACAGGCTACTATTCATCATTATTCAAACTGGACTTTGGATTCCTGTACTTTATGTTTTATAACAAATATATGTATTTTTCTAAGTCTTTAAAAGTTTGACTTCTTTTTGCAAGTCATTGGATTTTGTGAAAATTATGAAAATCAAATAATCTTTTTGAAGTGAGTTTAATTTATTTGGGTTTCCTGATCAAAAACTACTGGTCTGGATACATACTTGTGACATACAAATTCATTTAAACTTTTAATATCCTCAAGTTACAGAACACCGTAGGGAACATTCTCCAATTTTCAACAGAAGACTTCTAATATAACATTCTTATTTTTATGTATGCATTAAAAGCTATGCAGTTTGCATATGAAATGAAGCAGCTAGCTTGCTGCATTTATGCATATCAATGTGCATTCAATGTTATAAACAAATATTTGTGTGCTTGTAATGTTTACCAGACAATCTTAAATGACTTGGAAAAAAATTTCTTATCCATTCATGTTAGTATAGCTCACTGCAATTTCTGAATCGCCAGCTGATACTCCCTCCCTAGACACCATGCACTTCCAGTCTTTTAAGAACACATTTGCTCTAAGTCATCGCACAGTGATTTATAGCCATAAATAAATCTATATACATATATAACCTTCCCCAGATAACAAGCAGAAAACAATGGTGGAAGTGTTCAAAAGTTATAAGTTACGAAACACAGAAAACTGATAAGGGAGGCTGAGGAGCTCGGGAAACGTACATGGTCGGCAGGGTTTGCAGGAGTGAAAGAGTAGGGATATGAGTTGAAAGGGCCATGAAACGTGAAGCAAAGTTCTGCAGTTCATCAGAGGAGATAAGGGGCACTTGACTATAGGGGGGAAAACTGCTGCTGAGAGTCCTTAAGACTAGAGATTTCAGTTACTGCAGATTCATCTTTAACTTTGTTGAAAACAGAAGTCTGTCTAGATTTGCCATTGTCTTTCCAATACAGGTCCTCCTGTTTGTTCTTAATATTAATCTTAAAAAGTCTTTACTTTGGTCTAGCCTTCTATCCACTGCTCCCAGAGGGGACAAAGGCTGCCAGGGGAACTGAAGATAGGTGAGGGTGTATTACATGAAGAAGACACTTCATATCAAAAAGCTTAAACCATTAATTCTGGGAATTGTAATTTTCCATGAATTTACAGGGACACGGACAGATGGATTAAAATAGTTTGTCATCTTCGTCATCATCTAATAAAAACAGCGGCTATAGCAAAGGGGACCCATGGGTAACTCACAATTTGAAGGGGATGACACAAATTATAGGGGATTTACTTACGTCCTCTTCAGATACTTTTGTAAAGATAGCAGGTATTGGACTCTGATGCTTTTTGGACCTATATAAATACAGATGTGTAAAGTGCTTCTCAGCTACTAACAACAGCTTGAAAACCAGAGCAATTATGTTTTCTCATAACTAACTTTGAAGCATTGTAAAACAAGATCATATTCAGCTTTGCAACCTTTGCTTATGCTGTGTTCCTTTACCTTTTCCTCTTAGCATCTGTTGTTTCCTTTAAAATCTTGAGTAGAAGAAACCAGTTACTGAATGATGTGGGAAGATTTCCCTACCCCATAACAGCATTATGACAGTAAGTGCATTAAAAGTCGGGTAGGTGTTCCAGTGGCGTTGAAGTATGGATGTGAGCAAAGATCATAGAATCATAGAATGGTTTGGGTTGGAAGGGACCTTAAAGATCTTCTAGTTCCAACCCCCCTGCCATGGACAATGACACCTTCCACTAGACCAGGTTGCTCAAAGCCCCATCCAACCTGGCCTTGAACACTTCCAGGGAGTGGGCATCCAACAGCTTCTCTGGGTAACCTGCTCCAGTGCCTCACCACTCTCAGAGTAAAGAATTTTTTCCTTATACTTAATCTAAATCTGCCCTCATTCAGTTTAAAGCTATTCCCTCTTGTCCTATCACTACATGCCCTTGTCAAAAGTCCCTCTCCAGCATTCTTGTAGGCCCCCTTCAGGTACTGGAAGGCTCCTGTAAGGTCTCCCCACAGCCTTCTCTTCTCCAGGCTGAACAGCCCGACCTCTCTCAGTCTTTCATCATAGGAGAGGTGTTCCATCTCTCTGATCATTTTTGTGGCCTCCTCTGGACCCACTCCAACATATCCATGTCTTTCCTGTGCTGAGGACTCCAGAACTGGATGCAGGACTCCCAGTGGGGTCTCACCAGAGCAGAGATCTAGGATGGAAAGCCTTTAGTATGTGTCTGAGATAAATTTCTCTAGTTAAAAATAGCTGAAGGCATAATTAAAGAGGGACGTTGGCAGCAATTATCTGCATTTCAGATGCCACTGGGGAGGCTATGAAAATAGATGGTCAAAATCTTTTATCTGGTTTCAAGCAAAACACTGTTAGCTTTTTAGTCAACCTTTTCCAGTTGTCCCCTGGCCATTTTTTGTTTTCTGTATATAAAACCAGCTGGGTATTTCTGTCTATTCTTTCGAAGACTGAAAGTTATTTGAGATATTTTTGTTTAAAAGTCCTCCTCATTTTGTTTGAAAGTTCTGCAGAAGGTGACAATAATAGAGATACTTCTTTTCTCTAAAAAGTTACAAAAATTCCCCACAGACATTTAGAAGAAAATAACTTTATATGAAAGATGCCATGTCATAACAGAAATGTTTCAACTACCTCTGTATTGTAAAAATAACAGTAGAACTAATTTGCAGGTATAGGACTAAACCAAGGCAAGACCTAAAAGAGTACATGTCTAGGCGACACAGATAGCTCTAAATTCTTACACTTATTTCCTGCTGCCAGAGAAAATCCTTACTTCCTTGATTTTACTGAGCAGCATGCAGAACTGTAGGAAAAATCACTACCATAAAATTGGCAAACTTTTTCTCAGATACATAACAAAGAACACAAGGTATGTTCCACACCTGCAATTTTCAGTCATAGAGATTTTAATCGTGTAAGATTTAATTGTTTTGGCTTCCAGAAAAAAGAGTTCTCAAATCTACTTAGTTAAGGCTGCTACGCAGCCTTGTATAATAAATCTTTCAAATTTTGTGCACTGACCTGGGTCAGTGGTTTCCTCTTTGAAGCGGAAGATGTCTTCAGTGCAGGTGTTCAAAAGAATTGTTCATCTAGAGATGTCTGTTTTAGAGAAAGCAGGATGTATTTTTGCTAGATTTATTCTTTATTGCAAAACAGATTTGTCCAAAGGTATGCTGCCAATTTTTAAGCACATTGCAGGAGAAGTTGTAGCAAATCCTGAACTTCCTTCAAGGGGACTTTTTTCTCAGCATTAACCTTGATTTGGCATTTATTTAATCTAAATTGTAGTAATCGCATTTGAAAATTGAAAGGATGCTTTCATATCCCTATATGATGCACTGCTCTTACTAGGTGAATGAGGAGACTTCCAGACAAACTATCACAATTTGGGGCACAGTGATATAAGAAACTATGGCCCTCCAGTTTACCTCCCATTGCAGAGCAAGTAGAAGCAGATATACACAAATGTCTAATACTCCATGGGTCTCAGCCTGACAGTGATGGGATTTTAATGAACACCAGGAAGTGTGGTAATAGAGGAGTGAACACAGATTTGATCTGGCTTATTTTGAGAAGGCTGAGGGAAAAACCCCTGGCAGAAGAGTAGTAGATATCACCTCGGATTTCCAGTTAGCCTGACTTGTCAGTTGGCACTTGAAGTGTTTGAGCAGTTTTAACTGCCAAAGAAAATATCCACAAATCAGTGTAAATGAAGCCTCGATTATCATAAGCAGAATCTCTCATTTGACCACAGAGCTTAGGCACATGGACTTCCCACAGTGTTCATAAAAGTAGTGCTGCCGTTTTCTGTGGGAGGAGAAAAGACCCCATATGATTATTGCTGCATTTATTTATGGATCATTCTTTCTCCAATCAGGTCACAATCCTGGACAGGAACAGTTTTTGTCTGTTTTTACATTTAAAGCTTGAGTTTTATATTTTTTCTTTAATTGTTTGATCGACATATCAGAAAAAAATGCAGTTATCATCTTGCTAACTTCCACTATTTGTCCTGCATGTGATTTTCATATATTATCTATGATATTTACGTTAATTTATATCAGTCATACAACAGAAGACTATCTCACAGGGTCTAGTAGTTATTGTATGGATTATAATTTCAACTTCTGATCGCATATGGGTAAGAATCTTCAAACATAATGTTATACTCTTGGAAAGTGCTGATTCAACAAAACTGAAAAAGATCTTGCAGGAACCTAATGACAGGAGAAGCAATATCTCAAAGAAAATTTTTAGATGTGCTGTTCCTGTTGGACAGAAATTCCATCGTTCAGATGTTCCCTTCCTAAGGAGAGAACCTCCTTTTCCTAAGACTATCTATAATGCTTTTGGAAATTTACTTTGTCTAATGTTTTCAACAAATTCAAGAAACTTTGCCTAATTTCAGAATATTAAATGAATTAACTGTAGACAGCTAAAGTTTAAAACTGAAGTATACTGAGTCCAAAACACAGAGACACCAAACTAAGTGGAACAGTTTTGAAAATTAGCTCACGAGTCCTTCTGTACATAAAAGTGGACATTCTTTTCAAAGAAAGGAACTATAGATTTTTGAACATTTACTGTTTTATTTGTTAAAGTTGTTAACTCATTTTTAAAAAAAATATTTAGCTTAGGAGAAAAAGAAAGAAAAGCAACTTGGATTATTTCTTAGATACTGACGTTTGACCTGTGTGTGGTGTCTGTGTGTGGTATGTATAAAATATTACATTAAAAACTGTGTATGTTAAAGAAGAGAAGACTCTCCACATTCAGAAGCTACCTGGAGTCCTATAGGTCCTTTGAGTCACTGTTAGGACACTTATTTATAAATTTTGTGTAGTTCTACGCTTTGCACAGGAATGAGTTTTACTGCTCACAAGCAGTTTTAGAGTCAGTGGAAAATAACTTTGTGTTTGAAACCATAACATCATAATAAATCCATGAAGAAGCATGACGTGTACTAAAATACAAGTATTAATTTTCCCTAAACTTTGCATTCTTCCATGCAAAGTCAGAAAAACACACGCAGAGAAAATATTTTACCAATTTCTGTCCTCATATTCTTTCAAGAAGGGCAGAGACTGTTCAGATAAAATCGCCGTTCTGTTAAAGTCATTGGCGTAACCTTTGTTGGCTTTATGGCTTTGACTTAAACCCACTTCTGTCTTAAAAACTAATTGCTCTGCTATGCATCCACCTGCCCTCTCCTGATGCTTGTAATTTTTCACAGAGTTTTATACATTTAAGACTGTCTTTTTGTATACAATTGTACTAATCCTTATAAAGGAGCTAAATTGGGCCCTGAAAAAGAAGACTCACGCTCTTCTCTACTCATTGCTTTATAATTAGTTCTTACAGAAGATAAATCACTTGAGCAAAAATACAACCTTCTATTGTTATTTGTACTTTTATCACAAGAAGTTCAGTATGACACTTCATTTTAGTAATTATCAGATATGATCTATTAAAACCCTCTAGACACGAAAAAAATAGAACCTGGCTTTCAATTTTGACATTTGGGATTTAATTTAGAATATTTTTCTCAGTCCAGTTTTTTCCAATTTAAATTGTTTTTCTTTCTGTTAAGCTATATTTTTATTGTAATACAGAGCAGCTACAATGTTTCTTGAGACAAAAGAGTATTAAATGACACTGCAACATAACCTTTTTTGGAATCCTTATACGCATCCAGAACGAACCTTTTAAACAACAGGAAATGTTTGAGACCAGGTTTCTGTATAAAGCTAGTCACAATGTTACAGACTTTTTTTCATTTTTAGAAGAGTTTTTATTTTAAAAAGTATTGTAAACATATCTATGAGATTAAAAAATAAAGGAATTCTGAATGCAAAATTTTATCTGGTTTTAGGTAGGTTGTACCAGGTACAGATTGAAATCCCTGAAATCCTTCCTTTCTTCATTCTGGATCTCAGTAAATGCATTGTTTCAACCTTTAGCAGATTTGTGTCAAGGTAAGGAAATTATCTTTCCCCCAGATTTTAGTCGCTTATTGTTTTCATTTGGAGGGAGCGGAGAGCAGGATGGTTTACAGGATGACAGTCCTTCATAACTTCTGTTGCTGAGCATAGCTGTAGACTCCATTCTCCTGCTTGGCAATATGAGTAGCATTTAGCACCAGACAAAACCAGTGGGTGTGACCCAACCATACACACACTTTAATTTACTAGACACCTATCTCTATTACTGAGCACTAATTTTAGAGCAAGTGAAAAAAAAGAACAACCCTGTCCAGAACAAGGTTTATCTCACCCCAAAGTAGGTGTATGTAAAAATAATTACTGTAAAACTCATGACTATTTTTGCTTTCCCCTGAAGGTGCATCATACTTCAGACTTTCTCCCATTCAAGAAACGATCTATGGCTCTTTAATTACTACAAGTATGAAGTGCTTATTGTTTTAATATCATCAATGAGTGTAATCTCCATTTGTCCAGAAGGCAAGAGAACATATTCAAGAATGAATGAAAGTTTTTACAGGTAGTTTCTCCTTCTTTGTGATGACTTGCAGCATAGAGTTCTCTGTATTCACTGATGCAAGGTCAAAAGATGTTTTAGATCAGCTACTCTAACCTCTGTTATCTCACACATAATTCAGCCTCATCTAGTCACTCCTGTGTTAAACATAGTAACTTGTGTGCAATGTAGGGATATCTTATAAAAAAATCTTTCAGGAAAGAATCCAGTCTTAATGAGGAGATAGACAAGCCAGTGCTGCTTCTCTCAGACAGTGACTGTACTTACAGAGCACACTGTGTGGAGCAGTGCAGATCCTCTCGGAGAGAAACTCCCAGTCATTGAGATAATATATTATTTACTTACAAGAAAACAACTACTCCTAAAGGATATTCCCATGAGAACTTTTTGCTGCGCTTTTAAATAAAGGCGAGGCAGTGCAGATGGCATAATTGCTGGCACCCAGTGGGAGCTGCCCACAGGCTCCTCTGCCACAGTGAGTGGCTGAGTTTGTCCTGCAGCCAAGGACTTTGTGCAGCACAACAGAGGCCTGAAAGCCATGCTGTACAAGCAGCACAGCACAGGCTTGTGCCTGTTCAGGCTAACTGTTACGTGGATCACTAATGCCTAAACATACAATGGTTTCTTTGTCAGGATGAACACGGTCCCCAGATATTTAAAAACATTTAGTGAAAGAATTAGCAGAACAAATATGACACTGAGCATTAAATCAGTGTAGCAAACTCACCTCATCAAGATCAAAGCTAAACAGGTCCCACTTTGACTCCTCCCGAACATGCTCTGTAGACAGAAATTTGAAGAAATTGTCTGATCTAATACAATATAGAGTACTGCACTGCTGCTGGATGATCAGCTACTCATAAAGCACTGTCCTCTTGTTTATAAAATTAAAGAGATTTTTTTTGGCTATGTTACACTTACAGCCTTGATCACTGACTTGAGGTATATGGGATTATGGAGAAGGACATCAAAATATCTGTCTTCAAATTGTACATCTTGCACAGATGTGGGGATGGGAATGGCAAAAAACTCTTACTCATATTACTCTGCTCGTTTGAAGTGGACCTGTATGTTTCTAACCCTGAGCACAGAAAATCCACAGCTTCCAAATTCCTCCTCTTGCTATCCAGACTTTCTGAACTTCATTTCTCCTCTGGGTACTCTATTGGCCAAGCAACCTGCAGCTGGCATGATTAACAACTATAGCACAAAGTCATTTATGACTGAACTCCTCCTAGACCTTTGTTAATAACCAGAAGAGTAGCTGTCATTCTATGATTTATGATTCCTTAAGCAAACAGGAGGAGATAAAGTAAGCTCAGGAAAGTGTTTTTGGAAAGGCACAAACGCAAATGTAATAGCTAAGACAGGTGAAGCAGAAGCTGAAAGAGGTGTTTTATCAATGCCAAAAAGCCCTGGAAAGACTGTCAAAGGTGACCAGAATAAAGAAACTATGATTTTGTGAAGACTTGGAGTGTAAAATAACAGAATATTCATGGAAGGATGAAATACAACATAATGACGTTCCTGAGACGCAGCAAGCTTAGCCAACATGTTGCCGAAATCTTGTTATAAGGAATGGTTCTGTGAATACCCATTAAAGCTTGCCTGCTGGAACACAGGCTCTCTTTATCTCAACTGCTAAGTCCTCACTGCCCATTGCAGAGGTCTATCACTCTGGAAATTGCATTATTTGATACAGAATCCCTGATTTTTCTCAGGGTCTATTCAGTTATTTCTATCCTGTATTGTTAGAATCACAGAATATTTAAATGGACATCTGGAGGTTATCTGGTTTGCCCCCCATGCTTAAGCAAGGTCACCCAGAGCAGGTTGCCTAGGCCCATGTCCAGGTCATTTTTTATCTCCAAAGATGAAGATTACACATGCTCTCTGGGCAACCTGTACCAATGCTTGGCCACCCTCACAGTAAAGAAGTGTTTCCTAATGTTCAGAGGCAGCCTCCTGTGTTTCTGTTTGTGCCCATTGCCACTGGTCCTGTCATTGGCCACACTGGAAAGAGTCTGGGTCTATTTCCTCTACACCCTCCTTTCAGGTGTTTGTATACATTGATCAGATCCTCCCAACCTCGCTGATCCTTTGCTTCTCTAGGCTAAATAGCCCCAGCTCTCTCAGCCTTTCCTCATACAGGTGATGCCCCAGTCCCTTAATCACCTTCGTGGCCTTTCACTGCACTCTCTCCACTATGTTCATATCTCTCTTGTACTGAAGAGCTGAGCACTGGATAATGTACTCCAGTGCGGTCTTAGCAGTGCTGAGCAGGGTGGAAAGATAACCTCCCTCGATTTACTGGCAATACTGATAAAAATGAGCGTAGCAAACATGATTGTTCAAGCCACTTGTGCATGTAGGAAGCACAATTTTAACACAATACGAAATCAAGAAAGAAGATTGCAGGATCCATGGTGTCAAATTTAACACAAAACCCATCTGTCACTTGTCGGGAATGGTGGCTCTGACAGATTAAGGTTGAAAGAGTGATGTTTTTAAGGACAAGTACAAAAACACTTAGCTTTGCTTCAGTGAACGATGGAATACATATTCACTTTCTGGAAGAAGGTGTTGCTGTCGTGAAATCTCAGTCCTGCTCAGTGAGCTGCATATTCCAAGAGTATAAGCCAAATCCATACTGTATTAATATTTTGCTTTAAAAAGCAAGCAGGGAGATCTGTACCCCTATTCTTCTCGAAAAGGAGAATTCTGGGAAGGAGTTTCAAGAAATCGCTTTTTGTTGGCACTTGTCTAATGGGATCTTCCTGGTAAGGGTAGCACATTTGCATCTCTGAAGAAGAGTCATAGAACTCATCCAAAAAACTGGATCCCTCTCAAATCCTCACTGTGGTGAATGATCTGTTCTGGAATAAGGTACAATAGTCTGATTTACTAGTATAAGCACTTCTCACTAATATGCTCACTAGACAGAAATTTTGGAGAAATTATCTGAAAAGTGACATGATCTTATCCAATAAAGGTTATTACATTGATGCCAGATACCCATATTCAAGTTGGGGAACAGCTGGCTAGATAGTAGCTCTTCAACAGTGATTTTGATGTTGACAAAATAGACATAAGTAACATATGCTGAAGAGGGCTGACATCATTCTCTTGTGTATGAACAAGAGTACAACTTGCAAGGCGTCAGAAATAGTTATTTTGTTTTTCTCAGTGCTGGAGACTGCACTCCAAGAAAAACTGGAGCCAAATGGAAAAATGTCCTGAGGAAATCGGAATCAACGGAAGCTGGGAAAATGTGATTTTATGGTGTGCATCGAGAGAAGAAAAGCAGTTTTATATTATGTAACACTGTTGTAAAGACGCAGGGAACAATCTGTTTTCCATGTTCAAGAGGAAAGTGGCAAGAAGAAATGGTTTTAGATTGAATCAGATTAGGAGTATGAACTAGCAGTAACAGTAATAAAATAGTAAGTGAGGTTACTTAAGAAGCTGTAGACTCTTTATCATTACATGGCTCTCAGCAAATACCCGTCAAGCATGACATAAGCTATTAGCTTATCCTGATGGAGTGGGGTGGTTGTGGTGATGTCTCAAGAACTATTTTGAAGTCGATATATCTACCATTCTATGAATCTATGATCTTTCTGAGACACAAGTCAAACATTCTTAGAATTTATCTCACTTCCATGTAATTTTTTTCAGCAATGGTATATTAATCATCCTCATCTGTACGATAAGGCTAAATATGTTGCATGGGTCTTCCAGAATGCTATTTATTAGTATGCAAGAAAACTGGAGAAGAAGGAGCAGCAACCTGAGGGGAGTAATAAATACAGAGCAGCTGACCCATCTCAGAGAGCTCTAGCTGATTAGTGAGTAGCTGACTTAAAATATTCGTATTCATGCTGTGGAGGACTCCAAGTAGGACTTCGCTTTCAGTTTGTCTTCAGACACGTAGCTGTGTTGCCAGTCAACCTGATGGATCACTGAAGTACCACTCAGTCAGATGAAATGGAATCAGATCTTGAATGACATAATGCTTGTATTACTATGATTACTGGAAAGAGAGTCAAGGTTCCTGTGTGTAGTTCCAAGTATCTACAAACTGTTATGTATAAAGAAGTTTTGCTTGTAAGGCCTTCCAAAATGGTAGGTGAGGGCTCAGTGTTCCAATGCTGGCGAAGACCTTTGAAACAGAGAAGTGATTTAACAGATAATGATTTGCACTTGGAGTGTGGTGGCTGTCACCATGTAGGGGGGACTGAATCAGGCAGGGTAAAAAAGTCTACCCAAACGAGGTACACCAATCTCAGCTATAAGACTGGTTCCAACTGACACAGCTACTAAAGTCCAGGTGAACAGGGAGGAGTGTGAAATAGTGTTGGTGTCAGGAAAATCATAACTGGATTCAGCAATGGTGCAACAATCCTGGCATGTTAAAGAAGATAAATGCCACGTAGTTTCATTAGGTGCACAATGTGTGTATCCCCGGGGTTTCATTTTGCAAAAGAACAAAACCAGATGTATATATCTACTCTTATGAATAGAGAAGAGGAATGTTATGTGCCTTATCTTCCTATTAAGCTGTCATCAGATGAAATGGTTCATTTATTTTTTAAAAAACATTTTCATTTTCAAAACACATTTCCATATCTAAAAAATTATGAGATTATTAACGTTAACACTTTTGGCCCTGGGGGTAGGACTATGAAGTAAATATGTTGTTTTGCTGCAGTTGATTTCAGGGCAGTCATTCTAGGTTATGACTACTCTGGCATATAGTGTGATGAATCCCTTCCCTCAGGCTGCGAGAAAACTCCTCTGTAACTTTGTCAAACTAAGCTGGAAGCAAACAGCTCGAGTATATGCCACATAGTAAGTAATTATTTGCTCCGTTTGTTTTGTTTTCTAAACATTTTTCATTAAGATAATCATTTGAAGTCTTTAAAAAAAATTGACAGATGCTCTTCAGCCAGTTTTTCAGTACAAAACTCATGCTTGCTGAGGTCTTGACATCAAACCTCTCCCTTTTAATGTATTTACAATACTTCATAACTTTTTTTCCTGGTACTCGTCCCTCTGAAATGCTGATCTGTTCTGCAGAATAATTTTTTAAAACGTGAATTATTCCAGGAGAATTGATCATGACTAAGTAATGTTGAGATCTACCATGTGTCACTAATCACTTGCAGCACTATTTAGTTGAGGCTAAGGGGCATTACAAATGTCATAAAACCAGGCCAGGCAACGCAGTGGCAAGATATCTGCATCCTGTTAGACTCTATTTGATCACTATGGAAAGCACCCATCATACAGCTATAACCAGACAACGTGAGATTTCATTATGACCTTTCTTAAAAAAAGAAGGTGCCAGCATCTGCTGTTTCTACTGTAGAAGGCATTCTCAGAGTGGCTATTTCTTCCCAAAAGATGTCTGGTCCTGTGCCTCTACTCACATGGAACAGAGAGACGGGAATCAAAGTTTATTTGCTTGAGATTAGACATACTTCCCTCAAAGAAAATTTCCTAACCATGAAGTTGTAGACTGTTGTAGGTGAGCTTGGGTGTGAGGAAGATAAAATGGAGCTTCAGAAGTAATAAGGCCAGAGACAAAGAGAAAATGAGCACTGGCACTAAATCTGGTGGCTTCAGAACAGCTTAGGGCTGATACATTTCTAAACCTGTTTAATACAAAATACACTGATAGTCCCAGAAGCAGATGCTGGAATCTGAGATTCCCCTTCCAACACAGGTCCCTAAACACCTGGCCACACATTTCTCTTTGGCAGAGGCCAGCTTGAAATCTTCCATGCAAGTGGAAGATCTCCAGTAGGAGTGATGGAGTCAGCTGCTTCCTTGTTTCCTTTTTTCACTTGGAAGTTTCCAGGTGTCTCTTCTGTGCATTTCCAGAAGTGCTTGATTCCTGTGCAAGCTGACCAGTGCAGAACTTCCTGGTGCCCCCTTACCCTGGGGCTATTTAGGGCACTCTCCTGGAGCCATGCATTCCTGTCAATGGATGTCCTTCAAGGGAAATTCAAAGAAAATTAAATTTATCTGGGACCTAAGGCACACTATGGGAGAGGAAAGCAACAGATCAAGTTCTGGTTTTTCCTCCTTTTTTTTACAGCATCTCATGGAATTTTTCTGAGGCAAAACATTGCTGAATAGTCAGGATGCCGGAGAAATTTTCCTGGGTTCAAGTTGCACAAAATATCTTTGTTCCAGAGTTGTGGTTTTACAGAGGAAGACTACCCTGGCCATTTATCTTCAAATGTCAAGTCAAAATACTCACATCTAAATGACTTATGACAATCCTGTTTTGTGGATTTGGCTATAGATTTCAGGAAACTCACAAAGCATTGTAGCAAATGGACATCACAAAAAATATAAAAGGCAGAAAATGGATATGGCAGAATGTGACAGTTAAAAAGGAGAAGTGCACAATTGCCTACACTTGCAGCTGATGGATTTTGCCAGGGCATTCTGATAGAAGAAGCTAGCCCCAGACCTGACCAGTTGTTTAGTGACTAGTCATTAAGTAGCATGAAGTCTAGTGGTGTACAATCCAGTGTGCAGCATTGTCTGCAGCTGCAAGACAGGTGTCCCTTGAAGCTTATGATGCACAGGAAAGTCTGAATGAGGTTTTTCTGTATACTGCATATCCCACTGCCAATAAATATTCTTTTCCTTTTAAATATCTTGCAGGTTTATCATAACATTCTGCTCAAATCTAAATACTAATTTCAAACAGTCATTGAAATCATTACCAGTCTTTTCCAATATTTACTTTCCCATATTTTTTAGGAACACTGAGGTAAGTCTTCTGATCCTCCACAGTGCAGATTAGTTCTTATTCTGACAACACTTGTTCCATCTGTCACTGAATACAGTTTGCTTTTCATAAGGTCTGAATTAGCATTATGATTTCTTTTCACTTCACCAGCTTACACTTTTCCACTGGTTGCATACATTACCATGAATTACATTTTTAAAGTATCTTTCTTTGGGTAATTTGTTTTACCTCATAAATCTGTAGCGCTGCACCTCATTTGCCCCACGGTACAAACAGCTTGTCTCCCTTCACAGAAGTCTAGGTGCTGTGCCTGACCAGCACCACCTGACGAAGGAGGAAACCCTGCAGAACCTGCGGGCTTTGAAGTCACTGAGCAGCTCGGCTGAAGTCACATGTGTAACAGCAAGCATATGCTTAAACTCTTTTTTGGAACTGTCCCAGAAATTTCAGTACTTTGGAAGACCAAATCCAGGGCATTTTAGTTTACACCACACAGGCAAAGGCAAGCAGCTGTTGGGCGGCAGAATGTACAAGCAGTTGCAGCATTGATCTTGGTTCCTGGAGGCATTTCTACTTTCTGTAGGGAACCTGGAAGGAAGATGGAGGGAGGGAAGGTAAACATTCTCCTTAACCCGGCTGCCAGGAACACAGAGTCAGAGAAATCGTTGTCATTGCCACGATTACAGTTGTAAGAAGGGACTCTAAACTGTGATCTAGCCCTTAAAAGGACCTCCTCCAGTTGACAAAGATCCCCCTCTCCAGTCTAGCAATCACTAAACCTAATGCTGGATCCTGGGAAGTGTGGAAGAGGCCAAGACATTCTTGTATTTTCTCTCAAAAAGCTGCAGAGAAGTGACTGCAGATTTTTGACAGACAAATAAACATTTCTGTGTTCAATACAGTATATGTAATGCTAATATGCTGCATTAGTCCATTAACTCAAGATATTTTTCTGGACTAAAGAGAGGAAAGAATATCTCTTCTCATATTCAATTACTATGACCATGCAATGGGAAGGAGGCAAAGGCCAGAAGTGTCTGATTTTCACAGGCTCACTGTGCCTAACATCAGACCTCCAGAAAATGTGGACTGATTTTCAAGTGAGCTGTGGTTCTGAAACTACTGCGTATCATGTGATCTATTATTTTCTCATTAATCATGTATTTCTTAGTCTATGCACAGCTAAATTTTTTTTTCTTTCTGGTTTGTTTTTGGGGCGGTAGGTCCTGAGCCACTGTAGAGTCTCTTTGAAATAATCATAAATAATAATATATACTAATGTAAAATACCAGCTCTTAAAAATCAAGCTATTTTTACTCATATAACCAATTAAAATGTGCTTACCTATTTCTAGGTGTCATATACAATTTCTTCTGTTACACTTACATGGACCTAACTTCATCCAAGCATGTAATAATACACAAAAGAAAAATTTTAAGTGTACTTCCTAAATTTGTATTTCATTCAATCAATTTTCTGAATCAAACATAATTATTCTATGCTAGAGAGTACAGGAGTTCCTTTGAACCACTGGATTTTGTATTGGCTAGACTCTTCTAAAAGCTATTTACTTGATCATTTTTATGTGCATGCGGAAATGCATTTCACAAAGTGAATGCATTGTTGTAAATGCGATGTTGTAAAATCTGCTTTGTCAAGCTTAAATCCAATCCCAGCCTTCAAGGATCAAATGTTTCAAACAGATAAGAAGTCAGTTTTTGTTTTGTTAGCTAGATTTTCTCAGGACCCAAAAATTTGCTTAAAAAAAGCTGAATCACTATAGCCATTGTATAATTGTAACTGCATATTTAGTGTAAATTCTCTTCTATTGTATTCTATTCTATTATGATTTCAGAGCTATCAAGATAGCATCTGAATGCTGATAGTGCAGTAAACCGCATGCCATTTAGTACATACATGTTCTACTCAAATACACATATTAGGTGTGATTCATCTAATCAAATACTGCATTTGCGATGCATGTGTCTAATCAGAACAGGGCCCTTAGACCCTTTTTATAATCAGTGGAAGAACAGTTCATGGGTGTGATTCATCTCATTCTAATACAGATGTCTACAAAAAATTGTGTGAATTGCCCCAGACATAGATTTTTCTCTCCTTGGCTCTAAAGGTTAGCAGAAGGATGACAAAACCTTATTGCCCATTTCACCACAAATATTCTACTACAGTATGCTCAAGTACATGTTGGTGCGGCATGAAATAACGAGTAGTCACTTGATTCAAAATGTAGTGCTGCTTTTCTGTACTAGTAGTAGTGATAGGAGCAAACAATTATTTCCCAGTGCTACTGACTTTGTGTAGTAGTTTGAGCAGACCTTTTAAAATAAATAGGATCATTCATGCAATTCAGTATAAATTGACCTATGGCCAGGCATGATATTAGGTTACTCATAAAATATTGCTGAGCTACGGCTGAGAATAAGCGACATACTTGCACTCATTATTGCTCTTTTGGTCACCCTTTTATGGGGGGGACAGCGTGGTTAAAGTCTGCTGTGAAATGGTGGTCGGTCACAAGCTAAGAATGGCTTTCCTATATACCCAAGCAAATCATAGGCATTGAATTACAAACTCAGGTCTCCCTGGGGGAAATTTACTTTTTAAATACTATTTAAACATAAAGTAGAAGAGGCAGAGTCCCTTGCTCAATCACTTGAGCCCATCACAGCAGATCTTCTAGCTGCTTGAAGATTGGGATTGCACCAAGGTTTTTCACAGATTTACTGAGTGCTTGTCACCAGACTGTTGATTATTGTTGCTTGCAGCTTGCACTCACAGCAAATTTCACTACAACTTGTTTCTTTTCCAAGAAACAGATGGTATTTTTCAACAGAAAATAGTTATCAACATTTTTGGAATGTGTTCTAGTGAAACAGAACAGTTCTTTAAGCTGCAGGAACTTTCCACTTTGTTGGAGTTTTGAGCTGACTCACCGAAAATACTCTAGTTTTTTAAATTGTCCTGTGTTTAACTGCGATAGCGTTAGTTTCCACAAGAAGATGGGAGGGAAACAGCCAGAGGGCTGACCCAAACTGGTCAGACAAAGGGAGTGTTCGATGCCATGTCACATCATGCTCAGGACTTCAGTGGGGGAACTGGCTGGGGAAGGGTAATCATTGCTCTGAGTGAGCAGGGCGTCGGGCAGTGATAAATTGCACTGTGTGTTTCTTGCTTTGTGTATTCTTTTTATCAGTATTATTGTTATTGTTCTCTTCCTTTGCCTTTCTGTTAAACTGTCCCAGGATTTTCACCTTTTTCTTCTGATTGTGCTCCCCGCCCCACCAGGTGAGTGCCAAAAAAGACAGTCGTGGTTTAACCCCAGCTGGCAACAACCACGCAGTTGCTCTGTCACTTCTGTCCCCACTGTGGGAGAACAGGTCAGATGCATTTTGCCTAATATGCTCTGTTAGAGAGATGGTCTTTAAAGCAGTGCAGAGGGCCAAAAGGCACAGTAAGTATGTCCGATGAGCACAGTCTATGCTGCTACCGTTGGAATACAACTGGTACTCATGTTAGTCCAGTTAAGTCTATTTGTAGTTCAAGTCAAAGTATAGGCAAAGTCTAGCAAATGTGTGTTCACAAGGATGTGTGAGAAAATGCCAAGCAGTGTGTACATTTTTTCAAAACTTTGATTACAATTCAGTAATTAATTTTTCTCCTCTAAAATCAAATGGAACAATTGTGAGGTTAAATATTTCATCAATGCAATTGTAGATTTATAAGGATTAGGCTGCAAAGTCCAAATTCTTACAGGTTTCTTGTACAGCAGGATCCTGAATGAGCTATCATTGAAAAAAAGAAAATGCATTTCTCTTTCCACTCGTATAGTTTCACTTCCAAAGCAGGAATATTGCTATTTCAGTAGTTAAATTGCTTTTTTTCATCCACACAAATCAGAAGGTGCAGAAAGGAGTGCTGAAAAAGCCAGACCCTCCCCTCCTCTCAATTTTCTTTATGCCACTAATGCTTACTGAATTTTTAGACCATGCATATAAACTTTAGAGAAAATAGCTTATGCCCCAGGAATGCAACTGCTAGTTCTCCCTCCAGCTAAAAGCAAGGATTTAATTTGTTTTTTCTGGTTTGTGAGACTTTAGCCCAATTTATTTAAACAGAGCAGATTATGAGACTATTCAAGTTACTTTTATTCTCTTTTGCTGCTGGTCTAATGAATGGCAGCAGTTAAAAGCATCACTAATAAAAAAAATGGAAAAAAACCAGTCCTCCAGTTTAAATGAATACATTTGTTATTAATTATTTTCTCTCTGTATTTTCCATCTTCCTTCGTGAAAATGCTTTCAAGAAGACCATGTTCTGATTCTTCAAATACCGAAGAATTGCATTTTCCTCCTTACTTTGTCTTATTTGCTCTCTCCTGTCCTCTGCCATGATTTCTGAATCACAGAAAGGGAGAGGGAGATGAATTCTGGGGGCAGAAGCTAAAAGGGAGAGGGCAGAACTGGATTAGCAGGCATTTCTCTGCTCCCTTCCCCGAGCCCAGGGAAGGGTGCCAGCCCCCGGCTCCTTCCCTGCCCTGCCCTGCCCTGCCAAATCCCAGTGCTTCTGCCCACCTCAAAATTCCCAGCCAGAAACCCTTCGCCACCCCTCGGTGGGTGCAAGACGTGCTGGGAAAGGGTGTCTGCCTGGGGCACTTAATGTTGTTTGTCCTCATGTGTGCTCCTTTCCCTACCCCTCAGGGACATTGCTTTTAACTTCTTGACAATGGGCCGTATTTCATAATTATCTTTCTCTGAGGTGTTTGTATGTGAAGGAATTAGGAAATCCAGCCTCATAAGCAATATTTCTGTTTTGATCCCACATCTCAAGCCAGACAAATGGCTAGAAATCTAGTCAGGTGCATTTTTGCTCAAATGTCAGCTTTATCCAACCGATTTGCTGAAGTGATGGGTGCAGGTTGAAGTGTCGTCATTCTTCTCACTTAATCTTGTGGCTCCAGCGCGGGACAAAGCCCCTCCAAATCTCAAAGCACGCAGGAGACAAAGCAGTACATCATAACACAAAGCAAAGATAAAGTGTCATTGTTTTCAAGGGGTGATTTACCAAAAGCTAAGGATATAGCTCTGATATTTTTCTTTGTCTACAGGAGACCAGAAGATAAGCCTGTCAAAGTATTCAGACATACTCCTAAATCCGGGTGAATTAAATAGTCAGAACCAGGTACGTAAGTATTCTGCTGAATCAGAGCTGCAACTACAGTATATCTAGAAAAGACAAGATTTGCAACCTATGAAGATCTATTTTTCTAAAATGGCTGTATCCACAGAAGGGTAAAGGGCATCAAAACACAGTCTGTAACATGATTTATTGACCACTGAGAATATCCCCCAGCAGAGTTTGTTGCACTGCTGAAGAAAACCAGGAAGTGTAGAGACATAGTTATACAAATCCCATGTGGAAAGAATTTTTTAAAATAAAAATCTCATTGAACTAAAATGACAGGAAGACTTATTATAAAGGGAAGAAACCAATAGTTTTTTCTTAAAGATCTTATTAAAAATATTTTTACTAAGACTTCTAGTACTTTTTACTTTTTAGTACAAATGGCCTAAACAAAATAAAAGCATGCTAGCATTTATATCGCCTCTGTTACGTACAGTATTGTACAGAAAAGACATACTGGTGAAGTTTAAATCTTAAGATGAGACTGAAGCTATTGGACCAAGCAGTTCATACAGCTATGGTGTTACTTTCAGAAGTGCTTCTTTTTAGTTTCTAGGGTAGGACACCCAAATAAGAAATATATTTTATTATCTCTCTTCCAAACAAACTGGGGAAAAATCTAGTATTTATTTTTTTTCTTTAACATCAGGAACAGGCCTGGGTCATTGTTAACAATGTGATAAAGGTTCATCAGTACAAAGTCAATCAGCATAAGGACAAAACTAGAACTTCCTTTAGTATCAGGGGCCTTCTCTGATGTATATCCTACAGGTCTTGGTGATTAATTCCAATTACATCCTTTGAAATGGGAAAGTACAGTGGTAACTAATGGTCCCCTCAATTTCATTGCCTTCCCTATAGGTATGGAGAAGGTAGCCACCTATATAGTGTGGTATGGTCCACGTTAGCAGGTATCCTCTACCCATCCATCTGTCTGTCTGTATGTTTATCATACTTAATGATTTCCTACCAGTACTGTCCCACTGCAGCCCAAATATATATCTCCAGGCGATTTGACCCCTCCACAGTGCAGCCAGGGAACCTTTCCCAGCGGCACTCCTGGAAGAAAGGTAGTTTATCTATGGAAGTGTCTCTCTTGGCCAAGAAATGTGTTATACTGAATTTGCTGTTCTCCATGGATCCAGAGCTGATGAGAAAGACCGGCACTTCTGTATTCTTGCTGCTAAACAGCTGTGACAGCTACCATCGTGCTGAAGTATGGCAAATTGGAATATAATGCAGCAAGACCATTGATACTTGGACACAGTCTGTGCTCCTTTACATTGTGTGAGGAAAGAACGCATGGCACACCAGCGTGTACAGCAGCAAAGAGCATCTGAACACAATGAGGACTGGCCAGTTCCTCCTGAGTGGGAAGGCAAGAGAATGCTGATAAACGGAAATAAAAAGAAGAAACAAAACACACAAAAAACCAGTTTTTTAATGAAATTCATATATTCTTTGGAATGAGCAAACAATTTGAGAGAACTCGTGCCGCGTGGCAGCTCCTTCTGTTTTTCTAGTTTTGCCAGCGATGCCACGAAACTCATTTTCTATTCCACACCGTCCTGCAAAACTGAAGACGAAAGACTAAAAAGTCTGGTTTGAGACGTAAAGTGGCTGCAACCTGAACAGTTTGAACGTGGAGGTCCAGGCCTTGGACCTGTGGTAACAGACCCTTGGACAGAAAATCACTGCATTACTGAGATTGTTGTTGATTTGGATGGTGGTGTTTTCCTTTGCAGGGCCACCCAGGTAATGCTGATTTTCTTTCAAGGTAGGAAGGATCTAACAGAGAGCACAAGGGACAGAAGTCACTACTGCTCTACAGCAGCATGGCTACGATAGATGATCATGGCCCAAACACCTACATGCACGGACTGAAACTCGGTGCTTTGAAATCCAGCTCCAGGAAATATTTCTGAAGGTAAGAACAGTCTTCCTATTGTATTCCTCAGCAAGATCATCTCTCGAGTGCTAATTATGTCTGCGTCTATTTCCAAATACTTACCTGCTTTCTCCCTCTTCTCCCTCTGCACATACCTTTAAGTTCAGTATGCCCTGTAAATTCACCTCCAGATGGTAGTGGCATTTGGACAGAAGGTTTGGGCCCCAGTAAGGCAAATCATATAGTCACATGACTACATTCACTTCTGTGAGACTATCTACAGCCTTAAAATGCGAGAAGTTTGTGAAGTGTTTTTACTGGATGGGGAATGCTGCATATATCGTACCATTACCAACTTCAAGCGATCCAATTTCACTTAGGCATCCAGTTTGCTCCTGCAACCAGTGTTTTCAACTGGATGGTGGGATTACAGTATTCATCACAATGTATGTAACAGGTGATACGTTATAAAATCCCGGAGCTCTGACACTGAATTTTCTGGAAGCAGTTTCAGGTGCACAGTGCCCTGGAGTACAGTCAAGAGCTGGCTTCCTGATGATTTGGAAACTCTCACCTGGAGCACTCTGATTTAATGATTGAATATTTTCTCCTTCAACCTATTACCGTAAGTTCAAATACAATAAAAGATTGAAATGCTGTACTGGATGGTGGTTGCAGCACAACAATAATAGCCCTGATCAAAAGTTCTGCATTTTAAACAAGTTTTGCATGCAAAATAAATAATAAATAAATTATCCAAAGGCATGAGTGTATCCCTTATCTGTACATACATACTACTCACCAGATTGTAAGTATCTTGAAAGCAACTTTGAAATTACAGTTTTTGTGCAGCTTATAGTTATGTGTGATGATGTAGTGGCAAAACTACACAGAAATGACATGTCCCTAGCAGGAAACGGATTCAATGTTGCAGTTTGATTCCAGCAATACTTTGCCTTTACACGACCTTCTACAGTTTTCCCCTAGACCCCCCAAAAATTCTTCCTTCTGATCCAGATTTTCTTCATCAGTACTATTTCAACTGAAAGACGTGCTAGATCACCTACTTTTCAGATTTTAGAGCTATTTAAAATTCAGTAGGATTGCAATATCTTCCTTTTTTTCCCCTGTATCAGTAAGCTGTTTTTAATTTTCAATGAACTGCTTATTGCAGTTGTGTGGGAAACAACATACACAAGATCAAATGCTCCAAAATATTAAAGAATTCTTTCTATTGTATTCCTTTAAGGACTTTCATTAACACAGAGTATTTAGTAAATAGAAAATAAAAAGACTGAATATTTACACAGATGAGTAAAATACATCCATTTAATTTTCAGATATGGAGAACTGAAGCAATATGGAGAAGGTGAGAAAAATGCTGAACTGTAAACTATTTTGTTAGTGTCCTACACAAGAGGACATTCAATATCTTGTTGACCTTGCTGTTGTCAGGACAGTTTCATGAAGTTGTGCTTCTGTGGTTCCGTTTCACTCTCGTAGCCTTGGAAGCATAGAAACTTTAAAAGTGGTGATATGACAGGCAAAAGAGAAAAAAGTCAAGGCTATTATAAGACTATTTTACCATTGTTGTAAGTTTTAAATATTGTATCCCGAGTTACTGAGTAACAGATGTAGCTCACTGAACATGTAAACAAGTTTGAGAAAAATATCCTTTGTGGGGAGAACATATATATAATGACCTGCTTTGATTCAAAAGGCCAGACAAGGGAAATAAAAAAGGGAAAAAAAGAAGAAAAAGACCTGAAACTTGTAAAGTGACAGTTGTCACTCAGAAGAAAAGGTGACAAACACAGGCACAGGCTGGAACAGTGAGCTAACAAACTTGCACTTAGCAGGGCCATATTTTGGCAATATCTGGAGTGCAGACTTTTTATTTATTTATGCATTTATTACTTTTTAATGACAAAGCCTGTAGATATATATAAGACTTTAAATAGACTAATTCATACAGCTAGGAAAAGCAGACAACCTTTTGAGATCTGAACAAACCCTTACATATTGAAATCTTATCATTTGGCAGCTATCCTGTGGAGTTTCATGACGACATTTTCTCTGCTCAGAATGTTTATCTTGAGTATTCACTTAGACAACTATGGTTACAAGAACACCATCACAAATGTTTTATGATGCATTTTCTATGTAAAGCTTTGGCTTTACACTATGAATAGTGATTTCAAATCACTTAAACTCCTTTTTCTGTATGTGTGAGACCCTATGGGACTGGCAGATGCCATGTGATGGCAGGGGAAGACAGGGCAGCATCTCAGCCCACAGTCTGGGAATGTGCAGCCCAGCCTTCCATTGGTGAAAGACGTTTTCTTCTTCCCTGTGTCATAGATCCTGCATGGGTTGTTAGACCATAGAGTGGGATCATAAAACTTGACCTCCACAGTGCTGCAAATAAATGAATAAAAGGCCTATTTGGGATGGGACAACAAGCTGGGAGCTAAATGCAAGTGTGAGAAGGTGTATGGTAAGTGTTTCAGATTCATCAGTTCTCTGAATAATAAGAATACTGTAGCCATAAAAACTCTGGTCCTGGTGAAATGTTGTATTCACCCAATAAAGTGACAAGTGAAATCCTGAGATAAGAGAAAGTGGTCTGAGAAAAGAACATGACACAGATAAACCCACAGTGTGGTGAATACCAAAACTGTGAATGTCTCTGAAGAACATTAGATTTTTCACCAGAATTTTTTTTTCCACCAATTTTCTGTATTAGGTGGCAAGGTCCTAATAATATTGCTTGATTACATCCCACTACTAGAAATCTTGTGGATTAAGTGTTGACAACAAGCAGATATTCTTCTACCCCTCTTGAAATGAATGAGAGTGCACCTGGGGCAAGCACCAAGTTCCTCTTGGCACTCAGGAGACCAGCACTGAGCTCTTTCAGGACTGAACACCCTTCTTGGGGCTGTCTTGGAAGCAGGGATTTTGAGAAAAGAGAAGCAAAGACATCCCTGAAACACAGTTATTTTCAAAACTTAGGTTTAATAATTTCCAATGACACAAAATGCGAATTCACTTCTTTGTTTGCAAGGACATGTACAAAGGTTAATTCAAACGTAGTTTTCCTCCAAAAGGTCTTTTATGTCTCTCCCCTGCCTTTAATAGCTGCAGAAGCGAGTGCCAGATGAGACAGCTGTAGATAGGATAAAAATCCATAGTTACCCCCTTCTGAGTCATCAGTAACTAGGTCTGTTTAGGTCATTAACTTACAGTTTCCATGACTTCACATACAGTGTCAGATCCCAAATGCCTGCCACAGTCATTCTACCTTCTTATTACCAGAGGACTACTTTTTTTAAAATCCACTTTTGTCTCCATGCATTTTGTTCGTCTATGTACAAATCATCCTTAAAAAAGGCAATGGCACAGCAATGAAGAATATTTTTGCAGAGAATCCCTGCTCTAGGAGCCCTGACTTTTGAAACATTGGTGCGGATCCTCTTCTTAGATCAGCTTGACAAGGTGCAATTCCAGCAGCAAAGCCACTTCTGAGTCACAGTTTCACGATGGAAGTGAGATCAGGCCAATCTATTGCAGTCGATAAATTCTACACACAGATACTGCATTTTTCTTGGGAGAAGACCCTCCTTTCAAAAACTTGACTTGAGGGTGTTTTTGATGATGTTGACACCCCGTTCTGCCATCCTGACTTCCACTAAGCAGTATGTAGAGAAACGGATTAATGCTGGTGCTGGTGTAACTGAGGCAGATGGAGACGTAGTAGCTCACGTAGAAGGTCAGGGTCAGCTGAGAAACTTGAAGATTCATGAGCTGGATCGCATGGAATGGGGCAGCACTTGCCACAAACACGCAGACCAGAGCAAGCACCATCTTCGTGAGCCTCATGGTTCTTTGCCTGGGGATACTGGTGCTGTAACTGCAAAACAAAGAAGGATCCCTAGCATGCAAAGTCAAGGTGGGAAATGATGGCATGGATTAAGTATACTAATGAATGGCAGTTATATAAGTACAAATTCACCTACAGTACAAGTAAAGGCCAGCTCTCAACAACTTCATTATCTTGTTGATTGCACATTATTGTTTCTTTCGCTTAGGCTGAATTTGATCTTATGCCACACACAGGAGCCACTGAGAATTGTTTATGTGTATTTGATGAAATATCAACAATTATTTTCATTAAAAATCCTTACTCTCTTTCAACATGGGAGCTATATACCTTTGCATTCCTTTTCATCTATGACTACATTTTTGTTGCTAACAACTGGAACAGAAACGTCCGGTTAAAACATGACTGTTATGAGCTTAAAAGAGACTTAGAGCAAAGAAGCAAATGACCTTTCTACCTGAGGAATTAAAAACCACACTAAAATGGAAATCAATTTCTTTTTTCATAGAAAGTTGGTTCAAGCTGAAATCCAACGCATGTAGTTCTAGAACCAAAACATGCTGACCAGAAGCTGCTGTCACAAAAACTGGGAAATTGTAATTTGTCTGTTTCATGTGTCAATTTTCTTTTATTGCCTAGACTTCCCCAGGCAGTGAACAGTGACTAGGGTTCCTTGTGGGGCCTGGAGTCCCTTCCCACAGGAGGGGCAATGCAGTCTGGAGGCACCCAACCTGGAGCTCCCTGGGGCATGGCAGCTGGTACCAGACCTGGCACCCATGTTCTCCCAGGGTTTCCTAATGCCTGAACTGAGAGCTTGGAGCCGCAAGGCCCGGATGGGCAGGTGGCCTCCTGCAGCCAGAAGTGCAGGGTTGAGTTGTGCCTTCTTGTAGTCCTCAGGTAAGCTGAGAACTTCAGCCATTACTTTCTCCACGGTGTTTCCTTCTAACTGCATTATCTTGCTCCCTCCCCTGAACCTTGTCCCTAGTCTGTTTCCTGGGAAGTTAATGCAGTGGTTGAAGTACTGAAAGTTACATGATGCAGTGCCTAAATGTTTTAGAACTGTTCCTTTTGGCCTGTTGCATATAAAACCTTTACAGTCTGAGCAAAGCATGTGAAATAGGAAGAAGCATGAATAATACTTTACCTTCCTGCTTTCTTGTTTTGCTGATACATCTCCCACGTGTAACATAAAAAAATAAAATAGCAAATAAATATAAGTGGTAAAGGAAAAAAGAAAGTTGTTGTAGTATGATAAAGAGTATACCTGTAAAAGAAAATGCAAAAAAAGGGTAGACAAGGTGATTAGACAAAGACCATCTTATAAATCTAAAAAATTATAAATGACAGTTTTAATAAAGTGGCCTCTGATCTGCGATTCTTGATAAGTGATATGTGGAGCCTATTTTAGGTAGCAGCAAATACCTAGAACTGCAAGCACTTTGAAGTGTAAAAGTCTGTGTTCAGCACTTCTAGCAATACTGTTGACTACATGAAGATAACTACAATTTTATACCTCTTGGCTTTATGAATTTGTATGTGTGTGCTTCTTCCAGCACCTGTATAATGAGTGAAAATTCTTGAGCGCATTTATACAGGACACTGTTTAGTCTCGTGATACTTTGCTAGTCTGACAGTAGGCCAGGGCTGACCATCTTCTGAGCACAGTTTTTTCAACTGTTCTTGCGTTGTAAGTGTAATCTAATGTACATCATCTTTCCTAGTTGGTTGGCTGGTACTTTATTACAATTCAAGTTATTTTGTTTCTATTTATTCTTTAGCAACTGGAGAACTTCCATCAAAGGAGGAAATTAGATTGTTTTGTCATAATTTGTTGTTGTCAAATAGACATCGAGTTTCTCTTATCACCTTACAGACTGAGAGCTTAATAATTAGATAAATGTCCTGGTTATTGAAGTTCACTGTTTTTTAACTCAATCTACCAGAGTCTCCTTTTACTTGTCTTCACACTTATCTATGTTAAAACCTCTAATGTGGAATTGAAGAAGCCTCACACAACTGGTCATGCCATCTGAGAGAGGATGGACTAGGCTGAATTCCCAAAATCCTTTCAACCCTGTTTTTCTTTTTCTCCTATTTTCTCTGATTTATTTCAGGCTATTTGGGTCTCATGTCCTTCACAAGTTCCTGAAAATAATCAGTCATATTTCAGGGAGTATTTTTACTAATATCTTAAGTCTTCAGCAGTGAATATCATCAAGCTTTGCTGACATTAAAATATTTAACTGTACTGTTTCACCTTTTTTTCTCTCTTTCTGGTGCTCCGGAGTTAGAATTAATTCCATTAAAAATCTGGTTGCAATTCAAATGTAGGGGCAAGAAGGTGGGGAGGGAGGCTGGAACAAAAAAGGCTCAGATGATACACTGTTTTAGGCTTTGTGTACATTAACAAGTAGTACAAATGAGAAGTGAAAATCTCTAGAGTGAAGTACTTGGTGCTTAGGACATCACCTATTATACTCGTGTTAGGGGGTTTAACTTCGAATTTTCTCTAATTGGATACTGTGGATTGAGGACTGAGTGCACAACAATGGTTGGAGTCCATTCATTGAATTCCCGGAGCACTTTTTCCAGTCTGATTTCACCTGAAAAGCATATAGATCAGGTGCTCTGAGACTGCTGAATAATGTGAACTCAAGTGTGGTAATTAGAGACAATTGGGATATTCACTCCAAAAACACCTTCCTTATACGAAAGCATATGCTAAAATAAAACCACCCAGTATCAGCCAGAATTTGCTCTCTGTTGTGTAAGGTTTCTAAAATTTTCTTTTAAGTCCATTGCTAGTCATCACTCAACAAGCTAGCCTGAATTAACAAATAGGCAGGAATCTTCTTGACCATGAGATACTGGAAAGTCATGTACGCAATTTGAGAAGTGTTTAATGTCTTCTGCGATGTATATCTTCCAAACATGACAGTCTGGCAGGTCAGAAAAGCCAATGAGACCCCAGCTGGGAACAAGTTACCTAAATGCAGAAAGAGAAGGTAAGGAGAAACAGAAATCTTTCACTGTTACACTTGCTACATATGAGCTGTCTTGCTGAACTTGATCACACTGGGGCTGCCTCCATATTACCAGTACCATGTGAGGTACAGTGATTTGAATGACACAACGCACATCTTCAGCCTTTAATTCTATTCCTTCCATCCATCCATCCACCCATCCATCCATCCATCTGCCTGTCAGGGGTGCCAAAGACAAAATCGGTGGTATCCTCAACATGATCCTCTGAGCCTTGAAAACTTACCAGAGAGCATCATCAGGGGAGGTTAGATCAAAAGTGCAACTCTTCAAACCATCTTTGAATTTTATTACTTTTGAGTAGACGGACACAGGAAACATCAGAATAAATAATGCCACCCATAAACATAAATTGACTTGAACTGTCTTTGGTCTTGTTCTCAAGTGGGTTATGCAAAATGGCTGGACAAGAGCAATGTACATGTAAAAGCAGGTAACACAGCAATATAATAGAAAAATAATAAAATATTTAAGTTAATATTGTTGACCACAAAATAAAAAATCTAAGAATAGCCATCGCATGGGAAGGAAATTGCATTTTTTAAAAGTTCTCTAGTACAACTTGCCTGAATGGCTTTTATTCAAGTGATCCCCTGAATATTCAACAAGTGTTGTTATAATTGATCATGTTTTCAATCACAGCATTATTTAATTAATACGATGAGATTTTTTAATAAATTCTAATAGATTAATTTGTAGAAGATAAAATTTAAAAACTCAGACATACAAGAAGCAAACAGACATCATGTGAGATGAAGTTAGTTCTGGAAAAGAACTGGCGATAATTTAATACAGGCAAGACTGCTATTTAAACTTTCTGATATATAGTAGCTCTAAGAGTGCTCAAGTCTGTTGTAGATGTAATTTAAATGTTTAGTCTCCACATAACTGAAGATACAACTGTAAGACTTCACTACCTTAGAAGTAACCTTCAGTTAGCAGTGTCTTATAATACAAAACAAATTCAACTTCTTTTTCATGACCTTTACGTTCTGTAAAATGTTGGGGTGAACTTTAATCTATCCGATCAAAATGGATTAAAGTGGACAATCTTTGAGTTGAAAGCAAAATATTAAATTCATCAATTCACATGTCATAAAAAAAAGGGGAAGTTACAGGGGGGTGTATTTTCCTCTATTTTTTTCAGGAGTGAGTAGGGTAGGTACAAAGTCCACTGCATTTTGGTACACCTTCTCATTTCCAGATGAGATCAGACCGCCTACTAACATGGCCACTGATTCACAGCTTACTTGTTTGTGAAGAATAGTGTCAGATCATCTTGGAATAAATTGAACAAAGGTAAAGAAACCTGACAATTAATTTATTCCTTTTTCTTTCCATCCTTTGTACTCGCATAATCTGGCATACTGGGACGAGCTCCAGGCTAGCCAAAATGTACTGGGTGCAGAGAGTATGCAACAGAGGCTGAATATTTCCATTGCCCTGGGTCTTCGTACTGCTTTGCGTCTGCCAAACTCACTGTGCTCTGTGATTCAGTCTGATGGGAGCTGCATCACTACCCTGTGATGGCTTTGAAATGAGACATGAGACATGCATGAGACAACCAGAAACCAGCACCAACCGATCTCCCTTTTGGTGCTCCACAAGAAATCTGCAGCAGATACAGCGCTTGTCAATGGAGTGTCCTAGTTTAGACCCTGGTAGACAGATGATTCTCATCACAGTTCTGCCAGCTTAAGGATATGATCAACTGTGATCCCCTCTGATATGTGAAGAGAGGTCTACCACTGAGGTCCTAGCCCTGCTAGTGGCAGCTGTACCCATTGCACCCAGACTGTGAGTGACTGGAGGCTTATGCTTCTGTCTTGGCCCTGCGTCCACCAACTGGCTGAGGATCCATGATGCTGAAGAGAGATGGGTGAGATGAAACTTATGGAGAAAGCTCAGTTCACCTATTTATCAATTCCTAATTCTTAAATTATTAACAAGTAGCATAGCTAAATGATAGCTCCTGAATGTCAAATTTTTACGCAAAAAGAAGGAGAGAGGAAGATTTTGGGCTTTTTTTTTCAGCAGAAAACATCTAATTTTTGACCAGCCTCTACAAAATGGATCAAAAGTTTAATTCTGTCCTCTTCAACTATATGACACATGTCTTTTATCGTGCATAACACTGGAAAAGTTTTGTGTAGTAGAAGTGAAACACGTCTCTGTTGTGGGAATTAGATTGACTCAGTTTCTTTTAAAAAGAATGAAGACTCTGAATCATAGTCACAGAAATCTTTTGAAACTGTAATTTTTGGAAATCAACTGAAAATGAGTGATTTATGAGCTGCTATGACAAAGTCAATTTGTACAGGAATTTAAAAAATACTTGAAAATAACTTTCTTAGTGATTGGCTATTAGCAGCTTCTCTACCAAATTCCATCCTGTTGACTTCACGTGAGCATATTTAAAGCTTGTACAGTTGAAAAGATAAAACTAAGAATTGTTTAAATACTGGTGAAATTTTCACTGAATTTTAGTGCTTGTAGAGCAGAAAACAATGTCAGCCCAACAAAACAAGACAGTCCAAGCTACTGTAATATGAATGTTAAGATGGTTCCAGGTATTGCCTAAGAAGGCACTCTTTTTCTAAAGGGTTATCATCTACACATGGAATCTCATAGCACTTGTTCTCACCTAGTTAAGAAAGCTGATTTGAAAAGTACATCATTCTTCCAGAAGACTTTTTTCCCAGAAAGTAGTATTTTTGGTGTATTCAGAACAAGGGCCATTAGAGATTAATTATCTATTGCTCTCAAGATATATCTTAGCTAGGAATGAAAGACTCTTTCTCAATCAGTGAATTATTTGTGTTGTTCACAGGACAAGTGAGAAAAATGCAGAAAAAACACAATAAAAGACTGCAAAGAACAGTCTTCATAATAACATGAATCCTTCTTCAAAGCATTTCATGAAAGAAAAACAGGTGTAGAGAAGTATTAGGCTGATTAAATTATTAGAAATAAAGGAACAACGTTTGGTGGAGTTATTCTAGACTTACATTGTTAAAAACACAAGAAGCCAGATAGGCCTATATAACACCAACTGCAACGCGTGCAAATTGAATGCTGCATTTTTCTTTCAGATACCCTGATATGCATCTACATCTAGTCGTCTAAAACAAGGAACGCTGCTGTGATTTTTCTTCAATGCAGCTGAGAACAGAAGTTTAGTAAGTGACTGGCTGCTTAAGAATGTGTTCAACAGGCTGAAATCTCAAGAATAATTAGACAGTGGATTAAATAGTCCAGTACTAGTACCAGTAAATAAGCAGAAATATCATTCATTGGACAGCAGTGACTTTCAATACCTGTCACTCCTTTGCTGTGTTGCTACATCTGTATTAATACGTAGCCATACTTACGTATTTTACATGATGTAAATATCTGATACAAATCAGAAGATCCTTGCCTGTAGGTTCCTGCAGTGTGTTGCCTGCAGGACCTTGGAATGTTGTTTGAGGTCGCGTACTTGTTTTTCACAGATCAGGTTCACCAGCCTGTCAGAACAAGGTGCCTGCAGTTGCTTGATACTATTGGCCTTGGGCCAATGAAGATCAGGGAGCAGTGCATAAGATCAAGAAAGATTCATATTTCACGTGATAATAAATTATTTTCAGTCTTGCTTGAATAGGAGGATGAAACAAATTTCTTTCATTATTCAAGCTTTGCAACCACTAAGTTCTTTTCACTAAATAAGGTTAAAGTAGTGGCCATTATTGCTAGAATCAGCAAAAGGCTTTTATGGCATACGATATCTTGAAAAGCTATGTCTAATTTCATGAAGTTATTCTCAATACCCGTGATGGTGACAGAAAGACCAGAAGTCCTCTACATTTACAGTGGTAGAATTGCTTTGTACCATTCTTGGTACAGCTACCTCTCCTATTTCACTGGCTGCCTCTTGGAAATAGCTTTTGACACTGATATTGCTTACAGGATCACTGTAATTGAGAGTAATTTACAGGCTTCTCAGGTTCTTAAAACTTGTGATTACTCCTGTCTTACACAAAATTTGACCTCTTATTCTTCATGTAGCTTGATATACTATATATGCTTTGAGCTTGCTGTCATTTTTCAAGTTGTGTGAACAACATCTCCGTGCAAAGTAAGGGAGCAATACTACAACTTTCTTTAGAACTGGCAGCAAAGATGTTTCCAAAGAATGAACACAAAAGAAAGTTACAATGGACATTACAAAAAAGAAAAAATAAAACAGTGAATAAACTGTGAATTAAAGGAAGTCTTTGTGAGACAATTAAAGTGTGTAAGATGGAAGTAGGGTGCATGAGGGAAGCACAGAAAAGTGATATTAGTAGCTGATGTGTAGTAAGAAGTGCACCTAACCAGCCACCCCTCTTCCCGTGGGTTGCAAGAAAGGTGACAGAACATGATTTTGCATCCTTTGCTGTGCTCTCCATACACCTGTGAGTGACCTCTTAGACACTCCTCTGCCTGCCATTAATGAGAGTCAGAACTTTATCCAGTGCCTGCAGTTGAGTGACATGAAAACGCCTTAATGCTTTCCTATGCTTCTCCTTAGCATGAAGGTTTCACTGATCCCTCTCTTTTGTTTCAAGCTGCTTAAGCTCACAAGGTACTTGACCACAAAAACATTGGTTATTTCCTATTAGCTCTTTCATTAAGAACAGTGCATTGCACAAAGCTTTTTGAGGCAAGTTCACATGCACAGAGATTTGTTACCAGGGTCTGTAGCTGACAGCATATATTTACTGTAAGGGAAAAATCAAAGCAAAAAATGTGTGGAAAAGTAAAGCTGTCCCGAGTGGCCAGCTGGGAAGAGAAGCAATGGAGGGGTCTCCAGACAAGCAACCTTCTCTGGGTCTCTTCTCCAGCGCCATACACGGATCCCCCTGTAATGTTTTTTCCACAATATCAACAGTTTTTATCAGGACTCACTTCTTACTAGTTGCTCCTTCCTATGATGCGGTTTGTGTTGCTGTGAGCACACTTAGCTGACCCTGCATGCCAACTTGCTGTGAAGTTTTGGGGCAATCATGTTTTTGGGTCCACTAACATCAACCAGAAGCTTTGACCACAGAGTAGGAAAAGGGAGGGGAAGAAGGGGTGGATTCTCACGCTGGTGGCAGTCACTTCCCATGAGAACCCACCATAACCATGCCGTTGGCTTTGCAGGTGCAGGGCCGGGAGGATAACAGCGCAAGATCCACAGCGTGGGAACAAGGGAAAAGTGCTGCCCCAGGGGCTCTGGGAAAGGCTGCTGCGGCAGCTTGGGTGACTGGGCGCAGAGCTGCCAGCAGAAAGCCGGCTACAGAGCTTCAGAGAGAGGGCTGTTAGCGATGCAAAAGGCTGAGGCTCTTAAGGCACCGTGTGACGTGTGGCTTAATGGATGACACGGCCTTTGCTCAAAGAACCAGAGCCCAGGGCAGCTCAAAACTTATCAACAGTGAATGTAACTCATTCTGATAGCAGCTGCAGTCTAGCGGTTATCAGACCAGTGTAGTTTATAACAAAAGCAACTGCTTTAATGGACGTTGAAGATCATTAAGGGATGGAATGGCACGTGCAAAGGGACCCTCTAGCCTGGGATGGGTGCTGAATCCACATCTTCCAGCTCCAGGGGTGCCTGTCACTGCCTATGAGTTGGCTGACCCTGGTTCCCTTTGCTGTGTAGACATCGTTTTCCTGGGTACACAGCTGAGTTCTCAAACGATTCTCACAAAAGTAAAGGGCAGTTTACTAAACATGCTTTAAATCTGGCCTGCATATATGTGTATTTCGTTATGTATTGTAAGATGGCTTTTCACACTTTCTGGATCAATTATTTCTCTGGACATTTTCATATACTGGTATGTGACTATAAAGGATAATCTCCCTGGGTTTCTAATTATCATTTTTAATATTCATCTGAGCAAAAGAAAAAAAGTAATTTAATGAACTTAAAGATTAAAAGTAAGTGATTAGACTGGATGGAATGAAAACATCCCTACAAATTCATTTCAACATAAATGATTCTTTTTCTTGATAGAGCTCACACTTATTCAAGCTTGCTGGTATTTTGACTCACGTGGAGAAGTAGCTTACCCTTGTCCAGACAATAAGAAATTAATCTCATCCTAAACACTTATCAAGAAGATTTTGTCTCCATTCTTTCGCAGCGGTGGGTTTCAATTGGCAGTTTTAGTTTGGATGTAATTTTCAATTTTGCCTGTTGTCTGATGATAAATTTTTGAAATGAAACATGAATGGTACATTGGGGAAAATGTGTTATATTGAAAATCAGGGGTTATTTCCATTTCAGACAGAGTGTGGAACTTGCAGGCAGACACATGTTCTCATCTGACAAAGTAATTATCAGTAATAAAAGAGGGTTTTGTTGAGAAAAGTCTGAAGAACACTTACCTGAAACAAACAATAACAGGAGTGTCTGAGCTGTGTCTCTGACACAGAGAGCTGGAGAAAGCACAGTGATGGAGCCTGCAGAGCTCTCAAAAAGCACAAGGCACCAGGTATGTGGTGCCTGTTACCCATGCCTATTACTGCATTTCTTTTTGCCTTTCTGCCAAACTTGCTGTTACAGTGCTGCCTGGAGAAACGTCTGTGAGACCAACCGTCACCAAAGGTATGTGGTGTGATCATGAAAGCCAAGGTGACTCTTTCAAAGAGAAAGTATTTAATGGGAGCATGTGCTCCTAGTTAATGTTGTAGCTAACTGTATGTCATCTTCTCTGATTTCTAGCAAATCCATAAATACGTGGTCATACTTCTGTCAAGCATATAGGAAAGGTAGAGGCGAAACATGTCTTACAGCTTGGATTTTTTCTCTCTTTTTCTCTTCCTGCCTCTGGACATATCTTATCCTATCATATTTGACATCCTATGGTCTAACATTATTACTGTGCATTGCATATTGTCACAGTATAGTATACTAACACTATTATTATTAATATCACTGATCAACATAAATTATCCAATTAAAGTTAATTATTAATCTATTATCTATATTGGCTTAAAATGTACTACCATTAGGATTTCTCCAAGCAGCAGCAAAGTGCACAATGCTCAACGTCAAATGAAGGGCTGCTCCGGAGACTGAGCTTTTAAAAGGCTTTTACTTTTTCCTCTGGCTGGGCTGTTTGTGACCGCGTGTGAAGTGCAGCAAGGAGGGACCGAAAAAGGAGTGTGAAGAACAAGTAAATGGATTAGTCCACGTCAAATTAGGTGGTTCTGGTTTCAAATAACTGAAAGCCTATAACATTCATAGAGATATGGCCCCGCCCTACCAGTGATACTGCCTTGTCAATTATTTCTTAGAGCAACATTACAACAATGGGTAAACCTGGAACATATTTACTTATGCCTGCCAGTACTGGCTGCTGCAAACACTTGGAACACCTATCTGTTTCTTCTCAGCCGTCGTGGAGCTGCTTACTCCAGATTTATTTTCCCAGCTTCACCTCTCCATTTATGTGCCTGAAGCCTGAAGAGAATAGGCTAAATCAAGGTTTATGCAGCCACCAAAATTAAATTATACCCTATGTAACTCTGAGACTTCAGGAAATTTGCTCAGGGAACTTTTTCCATGCACGGAGACACTTTGCAAACAGGATATTCACAAAAAGCAATTGTTTATTGACTATTATAATAGACAACAGACAACAGACAGCTCCTAGGCTAAGTGTTAATACACCCTTGAGTCTTTGTACAGCTGTCAATGGGATTGAAGGGGCATTTTTGGACTCCCTGATTCTTGTCAGTATTTTATACCTCTTTGTGCCAGTGTTTCTCTTCCCGAACCTTGGAGCTGCCAACTGTCTTCACCTCAACTATCTTATCTCTGGCTGCAGTCTCACCTTTCTTAGCACACGTGGTTCCACTCTAGGTACTTCCACACAGCTTAACATTTAACAATCTTCTTAGCAGGCTGAGACAAATTATACAGCTGTGCCATAGCAAAAGTATGCCTTGGATCACAGACAACTGAACCCCTATCAAGAGGATTACACCTTTTCTTATAATGAAAGTTTGCAGAAGAAGTAGTCAGAAGCAGGTGCACTCTGTAAGAAGGGACCCAAATGGTGGCATTTTCCTATGACATGCTCCAGTAGAGTCATGCTACAGGGAAGGAGATGCACCTCACAGCCTACTGCCACAGAAAGAAAGTCTGGCATAGGTTCTACCAACTGCACCTTGTATGCCATTAAGGAATAACTAATGATGTGACTTCTGAATCTCCATGTAAGTCTTGGTCCTTTTCTTTAAATGTCATAGGCTGAAAAGTTCCTTTGTCATTGCAAACAAGTCACTAACTTTTCTAACTGCAATGTTCATATTCAGTTTAAGTCAAGCGACTTATTGGAACATTCCAGGTAACAATGTTTGCGTAGGACATCACACCAGACCCCTTTTTCACCCACCTGACCATCGCTCCTGCCTCACTAGAGACTGCAGCATAAGAGTATATCAATATTTGGGATTGAGGACACGCTGTCTGCAGTGTACACAATTCTGATTTCCCTTAGACTAGTATATACTTTTCTTGAACAGTCAATTTACTTGTGATGTACATGGGGGTGAATTATATCATGATTGTTGTCCAGGTGCCTATGTGCATCCTCATCCAGACAACAGATGGTGTGGGTTGCTGCTTAGGAAGATTTCTTTTGACGGATAGGCAAAAGTTCTGCTACCACAGTTTCATTGAGGTTTAATTCATGTAAAGTTGGCCTGTGGCATAACAGGAATCTGTTTTTAAAAAAAAATGTTTAATGTTATTTTAGAAATCTTTCTCATAAATTTTAATACGCATACTCAACTTGCGTGATTTTTACAGCTTTCTGTAGTGTTTTTTATTTCATTTTAAAGTGAGTAATGAAAAGCAAACTTTTATACATTGTACCCCTCACAAATTGACCCCTAAAGCTCCACGGAGAGAACAGCTGCTTTTGCCACTTCTTAAGATCTTATGAAGAAATTTGATTTGCAAAAAGAAGTCCTGAAATACTGAAGTCTCTGTTGGACTATTGCGTGACATAGTTCACTCCTATTATGAAGTAGAGGATTTTAGGGAACAAAAACATTATCCAGCACTACGACAGATATTAATTTGCATGGGGTAGTCATTTTATTCAGCCCAGACTGCTTCTGGAATTGCCTTCCCAGGTCTGACCTGCTCCTGTCTTTCTTTAGAAGTACTTTTATTTTTGAGAGATGTGAAAGAGAACATGAAGCTTTCGAATGCTGCATTAGCCATAGCACTTACTAAGGTGTAATTATGCTTTTTGCTTTTATTGTGAATTTGAGATGATTTTACAGTGAAACAAAATTTCGTGAACTCTGCTGATTTTTTACAAAATAGCTGAATTAATCTCTTCGCTTAATGAAAGCTCCTGGGTGGATTCACAGGTGATTTTCCAAAACTGTCAAGCACTAGATGGTTTGAGAGCTTGTTATTTGAAAAGCCTTTGCCTCTCTTGGCTATAGTGTCATAATTGATATTAGCACTGAGAAAACAAATCGGAGAGAAGTAATTTGAAGAGTTTTTCCTAGACAAGTGTATATGAGATGGAAAAACTTGCCTTAAAACAGAAAAGAAAGCACAGCCTTACCCTCAGTAACTTGGAGAAAAGCACCAAATGTCTATTTTAAGATACGACTTTACTTGGGACACAAACTGTTTTTTATACTAAGTTCTGTCTTTCCTCATTAAGATGTCATGTCTTTTTTCTGCCTTAATACTTACTGTCTTTTGCATAAAAAATTTTCTCTAAACAGCACGATTAAAGACAGTGCTATGTGTAAATTCTTTAAGAACATAGGAAAAGACTGTAATTTGTCATATTATTGATATGCAAATATAAGAACCGTGCTGTTAAAACAAAACTTCAAAGGAATTGATAATTTCTTGGCTCTTTTTTTAACTTTATGTCAGCCAAAATATGACTTTTAATATCATGCATTAGTGTAGCTTCTTTATGATAGCCATAGCTTGTCAATTTCAAAATTATTTCTAATTTTCAATCTGCAACTTTCTGCTTTCTGTTTTCTGATATTTTTTCTCTCCCTGTCTTTAGTGACTACATTCCGCTTCCATGGAAGCATGTTATCTTGTATGCTACAAATCCAAGAGCAAACATCCTTCCCATTGGCTCTGTTTATTTATCCGAGCTCTTAAGTTCAAAGTTGTCTCTTGAATGTCTTCTTAATGATTGACTGGTGCCTTGTGCTATGCAGGGAAGTTTGTCTTTTTGTTTTCCTCCATGCTCTTCTTCTGATGTGTGAAAGAAGACCTTTTTGGTCCAAAGTAGACTTTTCTGTCCTGAAGTTGGTCACTTTTTCTTTCAGATCAGGAATATACAGAAGCTGTATTTGAAATCTGTAGTTATGATAAAATCTAAAATTCTTGTTGTACTCTTACTACATTTTAATGAATGTTTTAAAAAATAACAAATACAGTAGGTTTCTGCAGTCTGCTTGGAAGCCAATTTTTTTATCTTAAACAAGAATAGTTAAAAGAAATTTAATTTCGGTGACATTAAGCCTTTAATACAAGCTGCACCTCTAAAGATAAACCCCAGAACAGCAATACTGATGGTGATTAGGATGCCTTAAGGCTTTGTTCATAGCAAGATGTGATAGCAAAACTTAAAATACTTTTGCCACCTCCACAAACATCAGAAAAAATATTCCTGCAGTTTTCAAAAAACCATTAATTGTAACTGACGGCATTTCTTTTTCTTGAATTACTACAGCTTTACATAAACACAGTCAGGTATTCTTGTCCTGGGGTACAGAATGAAAATCTGAAACCTCATATGTGTCCAAACTCATTGTGGTCATAATGGCACTGCGTGTAAACTGGTTGCCTGTGTCCAGGGAGTACCAGGGAGGTAATGATGGTGCAAAGAGGGCTGCCAAAAACCCACTCGCCTCCACGTGCCCACTGGTGAATGAGAAAGGGCATGCCAATGATAAGAACCAAATCTGCTGTAGCCAGATTGCAGATGTAGATATCTGGGGTAGTTTTCTTCTGAGTTCTGAAAATAATTAGAAGTCATGAAGACAATTACTTGACATAGTTGATGTATTGCTTTCCATGCATACTGCTGATAGAGCAGACTTCAAATTGGAACTGTGGACGAATAAGTACACCATCAGAAACACTATTTTAGAGTTTAGATATTGCAAGCTAAACATTTTAGGCTTAACAATAACATATTGTTCATAATTTTGCTTTCCAGTGAATTGAATGGGCTGTTTAATTTATTATCATCAGTGCAATTATCTATATTCTCCTTGGAAAACTATAAAGTGTTGAGAGTAAACACAGGTCTGCTGGACGTAGAAACTCTAGAAATATCAGCCTAGCATAAATAGGAGGAGAGATCAGAGCCTTCCTGCAATACATTTGACCCAGGGCTGAATATTTCTTAAAGACGCAGGCAGGACGTTCTTGAGCACTCAAGGTAAAAAGGGAACTGTTGAAAGAGGAATGATCCTCTGGGAAGAAAATAAAATGCAGTCAAATATTTAAAGATAGTCTCATGAAGCTGATGTATACATAGGAAGCACAACTGTATGTCTTCATTTAAGTACTGAGAGTTTGGTTTTGCCAGTTTCATAACGTGTATATTGCATGTGATACACATGCTTTTCTAGATTCCTTTACCAAAACGTAATCCTCATCTTAGTACACCCCCGGATTTAGGCTTGGAAGAATATTATACGTGCAGTTGAAAGAATTCTTGTCTTTAAATTGCCTTATTCTACACAAATCGAGGAAAGAAGCCCTAAGCATTTCGAAAAGCACTGATATTTATAAAATATTTTTTAATTACAGGAGTGTATTAAAAATGTCCTTATCCACAGTCTCCATATAGAAATCACCTTGCCTAAACTCACTAACAAATTAGGTGTTTAGTCTAAGCTATTTGTCTAGGCTCTCTCTCAGCATCTCTAATAACTTTATTTTTCAATCTGCTACAAAATAACAGTTTATTTGTCATTCTTACTGGAAGACACAGAAGAACCTGCAGCTGGGAGAACTCCACCTGGTCGCTCACAAACCATATTCAGAATTTCAACTCTATGACCATCATTTCCTAAAAGGATCTGTGTGAAAAGAGTTCTTAATTTCATATTTTTCACGTTGCCTTCAGTGCATGGTACAAGCTATGAAATAACTATGTTTCCAAAGAAAAAAATTTAAGCTAGAGGGAATGAGCTAGAAAAAAATATTTTTTTCAAACATTTTGAATAACTTATGAAGTATGATTCACTGTCATCTGGTTATGATGCTGAAACCAAAGCCAAACATCTAATGACTGGAGATTGTGGAGAGAATGATGCTTATGTGATCTTTTTCTTCTAGTGCCTTTAGCTTTGTGAACATTGCAGGATGCAAAATCTCCAGAAAAAGAAAAGCCCCAAACTGTGTTTCCTGCAAGGTGTCAAGTGGTAACATTATGCTCAAACATGTAGGTTTCAAAACACCTTAAAACTGTCAGTACATGTCATTTACAAAAAAGTTAAAATGGCCTTTATCTGCTTTATTTCATTCACACTAACAGGATAAATAACACTAAATTAGAAATTTCTTTTGGTCTCAGAATGAGAATTTCAAATTCTAAACTTGCATACTTTATCCTAAATTTAACCAACAAAGAACATACATTGAACAGCTGTCCCATGGTTGATGTAAAGGAAAGTGTGATAATATCCACTGTCTTATGCTTTACACTGAGGCTGAGAAAACGGTGCCATTTTACGTCAGTGTCCAGAGGCCAGGACATGTGTTTTCTTACAGATTTTCATACAGTTTCCTGTGATACCTCAGAACCACAATATTTAAATAGTAGCTTATGCAGTAAACTTTATAATCTCAAATAATTTTGGTCACATTTCATACTTTGTGACTTTATTCTATTTTATTAAGGCAGTGGTGCTTACCTTCTGCTAAAACTATCACTTTAGAAAGGAAAAAGAACCCAAAACACGCCAGGAAAATAATAGTGATAGCCTCAATTTTGACTTCTTTCATTTCATCCTTTCAGCATTTTCTACCTTCTTGCCACAGATGAGAAAGCTTCTCAGCAGTTTCCCAAGCCACAGATATTAGCTGGTCAATTCATCCTTCCACCCAAGTCAGGTTAATTTGTATCTCTGAAATACCCTGTGAAAAATGTACAAAAGCACAATTGCTGTTCTGCAAAACCTGTGAATATGTCATATCTGTGCTTAGTCCTACCTTCTCTTTAATTCTACTTCCACAGATTAAACTCATTAAAAATGGATTTGAATGATCACAATCCATTAAAAAAAGAAGCATCGAGCAGACATGACAATATGATAATCCATATACTGACTGTCACTCCATTAACAACTTCAAAGAACATGACAAGTGAGTTATGTGTTGTCATCAGTCATTATTTATCCTCTCTGACTGCATTATGTGCTGTCATCAGAATTTATTTATACCCTCCTGGACAAAGAATCTTCATTAACTAGAAGCTTAAGTATTAATTTGGAAGTGATCTTTCAGGTCAAAGACAAGTTGATTTATAGGCATCACACATTTAAAAACACAAGCACATACCCTTTCTTCAAATAGGAAAGGTGAAAATGGCATCCCTTATGGGGTACACCTGCAATGGCAAGTAGCACCAGCTTTAAAGTCATCCTCCTACCTAGCCCTGTCCTCCCTTACAAAAATCTAACTGTTCCCAGCAAACCAGCATGATTTAGAGGAAGCTTTTTTAGATTTCCAGCTCTGACGTTAACCCTAGTCCACTTCCCTTCCGCTTTCACTTGGAGTTTATCTAGATACTTGGTCCCTGAGAAGAGCAGGACCAACAGCAGCAGTCCTATACCTACTTAACACTATCTTGTAGCCCTTTTTTTTGTGGTAAGCACATACTGTGCTCCCTCTTGTACCGTTTCTGTAGATGTTATTTTCCCCTAGTGGTTGAAAAACATCTCAATATTTCTCAGGAAAGACTTCTAGTGTCTTTTCTCCTTTTAATCCAGGGTGGGATTCTTCTAAGCTAATTTTATCAGTTTGAAATTCAGACCTCTGATGTCTCCAAGTGGGCTTGGCTCCTACAGTCACTGCAGAGAAGCAGAACTCTGGGGGAAATCTATACTGTCTTAGATAGGTATACGACAAAGATGATAAGTATTACTCTCAGTAGTGCCTCTCCATGGAGAGACCCAGATGACTGGCTTGGGCAAGCAAAATTAGGCTGAAAAAATTTTGCTCACATCTGTACAATTGGATAAGGCCCATAAAATCACGTGAGATCGAATCTCTCTCAGTACCCATTATCAAAAACTGCACAGAGAAATTTCTGTTCTATATCTATACCTCTGTGTCTTCCCTCATGTAACCCTATCTAGCAACTAATACTCCCAAGTAATTCAGCTATCTAATTTGTTGCTGGATAACAACATTATCTAATGTTTTGCAGTAGATTAGCAATAGCTACAGAAGTTTGTCCAAGATATTCTGGTCTAAAAACACATTACTGTTTAACTGAATCTCACAGTCAAGCCAGATAACATCACTTAGAGACATGTGTCTGTTGCTGTGCCAAATGTCATCGTGGGAAGTCCCACATTTCTAACATTAGCTTGTTTGTTTGTTTCTGAAAGAAATCTAAAACAGAATCATAAAAATCAGAGTAAACTGTCAGCATGCTGTCTCAGTGCAGAGACACTTGGCTTTCCCATCTCAGAGAGGAATAAAGAACAGAACAGCTGAGATAAACAATGAACCCAGTGCCCCACAGCTTAGCATGTTTTTTTTTATAGATTTAGGAAAAGCAGGAACCTATGATTGGAACAGCTAACCCTTGTCACGGAACTGAGTCATTGGCTGTCAAAGGCAACAAGATCAGAAAAGACCTCCACATAACAGAGTAATTTCATCTCAGAAATAATGATTTTACTTCCACTACTCCTACTGAAAGTTTTCACATGACATCACTGTTCTAGAAGGTAAAAATCACCTTCCAGTTATCAGCATTTAATACCTCCTAACTGGGGTCTACCCAGTTGCTCTTGAAACAGTTTTGGCCTTTAATTTAAACAGTCTAGCCATTCTGCTGTATGTGAGCCCGATTTCTAGTGAGCAAGCATACACATCTGAGATTTTTTTTAAAAAAAACCAAACCCCAATTTAGGTGAATTTTCATGGTTCTCCATTCTTCTGGTTCTAGTAATTCTTCTTTTATTCTCTTATTCCAGTCTGAATATCTTATCTTTCCTGGAAACATCTGGTGAGAGTTGTATTTCAGACCTTGTTATGAGCCTGGAGAATGGCATTAGCATTTCCCTCCTTCCCTCCCGGAAAGGCAGAGCCTTACATGTATTACAGCTGTGCGTGCTTCTCACAAACCTTTAGCTTACTGACAGCCCACAGTAGTTCCAGGAGTTTTTTCTCTATTGTTTTCTAGCAGACAACAGTGGTTCCTTGTTATGCAAACATAATAATAAGAAAAAAATCTATGGCTTTGTGCTTTGTGCCATCAAATGTTACCTCATTTAGACTGTCCTAGTCCCTCCTCTATTCTTCATCTGGTTCTTTCTGTATGACAGTCTTACACTCCTTCACATCAGCCACATCTCCCCAGCGTATGTCATTAACAATATTACTGACACACTCCTACACATTGCCCCAGGTCTCTGAGGGAAAATACGAGATCTGGCTGGCCCCACAATCAGTCCCTGAAAATTCCATGTTAACCTATTTCTCCAGAAAAATCTTTTCAGGAAACTCGTTTCTGATCAACATTGCCTAGTACTATCCACCATTTAGCTATTTTTTGTCTCATGTTATAATTCTTGAACTCATTAGATTGTTCTTTAGCTGAGTTAATGACTTCCGAGATGATAACATATAAAATCTGATAACATTAAATCTCTGTTCTAGATAGGTTAGCTGTATGTAGCGGTTGTAGATATTTTCTGCTGGTGACTACATTCAGTTGCAAATACATCTTCTCCAGCTAAAGACTGAAAATTTAAGTAATAAGTGTTGTGACTCTTATTTGCAATCTCTACATTAGGAAATGCTGTGTCTTAGCATGACTAATAGCACTTGTTATTAGTTATCTTATTAAAAAGCAAGTTAATCTGAAAAACCATACTTACACATAATTGAAATTGTATTTGATTCCTTTTCTCTTCTGTAACATACCCTTCCTTAAAAATACAAAGTCAGACTAATGCAGCTAATTGGGGTTGCCTGGATCACATTTCCCCCCTCTACACAAAAACATAGCCATTCTCCCACCAGCTGGTCCACCAAAGTCAGCAGGTTAACACAAATTCTTGTGGGGATCAGTTTTTCTACGTTGCTGGGATGAAGCCTGTTGGGTACTTCTGGCTGACAACGGACTCTTGAAGTATGTTCTCCACCATTTTCTTTTCAGTTAAATAGCAACATATCTTAACTCCTTCTATTATTCCCTAGGGATGAAATTAATTACCACAAGGAGGGACAGCCAAAAGTCATTGAGTTACTAATTTTTAAATTAAATCTCAGCATATAGACATATATTACATGTAACTTACATTAGGATTTTAGTTATTTTCTACCAGTAACATGCAGATAATATGATTTCAATTCACAGTGAAAAATGTTTGTCCCTAGCTGACAGACCTACAGATGAAATTGGGGAGTTGAAATTCCAAGGTTCTTTCTTTACCATGTTCTACTACCAGTAAAAAATTTGCTGCTGGAAACTAAATAGCTGTCTAGTTAATGAGAGAGATAATCTAGCTTCTTTCTCTCCTAAAAGAATAGACTCTATAATGCTAACAAAATTTAAATGTATGCATGAGCAGATGTGTTCAATAAAGAGCGAAGACACAACTCAGAAGCTGAGCCATTGAGCAGAATCATATCTGTTTAGTGAAAGGTAAGAATATGACATGGTTATTTTTCAAATGTGCCTACATTTTAAATGTACATTCATCTACAGAGTCTGAGGTTTGTGGCTGTCTTTTTTAGTGTTGGTAGCCACCACATTAACATTTTAATGCACTACTTACAAGTTCTTTTCCTGTGTATAAATGTTCATGCCCATAATTTTGAACACAAATACGGTTTAAATTATTTTCTTCTTTTTCCAAGTCATGGTCTGTGTCTATTCCCTCTGTCTCTCATATTTTTATTTAAGCTAGACAAAGGCTTTTCACCAGAAAGGAAAAAATCTTTGTTACTTCTCAGTTTCCTTCCACTCTATTATTTTAGAGACTCTACAAGTAATTTTTAGAAACTCAATGACTTCTTCATTCCTTTCTATTCATTCATACATTTAAAAATTCATATTGCCTTTATATGTTCACTTCAGACATACTGTTTCCACATTTCTTCTCTTCTGCATTCAGATTACAAACTATATCATTCTTGAGTGTACCAGGCACTGGATTTCTGGTAGTGTCAAGAGAAGTTTACTACAGCTCAGGGACTGACAGGCACTTAGTCCTAGGCTGGCCTTTGGAAATCTTTCCTTCAAAAGCACAGCTTGTAGGGGTGGAGTCCATCTATTAATCCTTGTATAGTGTGGCATATATTATCCTTATGTTGTCATAAACCTCTATGTTAAATTTGCACTGAAGATAAAAGTGATTTCTTCAAGATACATGCTGATGGATTGGGAGTTTGTGGTAGCACCAGCCACTTGGCAGCAAATTGTTTATTATACAGAAAGAGAAATCTCTTGTTAAGAGTCTAGAAGGTATTTTCTTGCATAAAGGAGGACAGGGTGAAATTTTATGACCAAATGCTTTAGCAATTTCAGCAATTTTACCTTCTCAGAATACAACAAAAATATCTCGAGGTATTAATTCTTGTCATGTGAGAATCCTTGACTGGCACTAAGACCCTTTTTCCAGAAGGTGATGGTGGAAAAAAGCAATGGGTTCTCGGAAGCTGCTGTAGATAGGCAAAAGTTAGATACAGCTCTGCTATTAGAATAATCTGAAGTAGAAATGCAGTTTTCAAAGGAGAAAAAGGCTGTATTTCAAATGATCAAAAGCATGTTGTAAAACACTGTTACGCCTGGCTAGTACCATAACTAAACTTTAAAGTTCATTCTTTGCTTTTACATGTGCTAGTGGGAAGACTGCTGCCAATTGTAATGGAAGCCAGGGAAGAAGGCATGTATTTTGGTTTCCTTGGATATGTTTGAAGTCAAGCATGCATTTAAGTGCTTTCTCATAACAGAAAAGGCTAAGTAGGCACACATTACTGTTATCTGTAGTCATGATTTAGTTTTTATTTTAGTGAGAAGCAAATGTCAGTGACTAAATGAAACATGAAAAACTGGCTATCCTTGTCTTTGGTGGCCAATTGACTTCCTTAGTGTAGTCCTTGTTTATTTTTCCAGCAATAAATCTTATTGCAAACTGTATTCAATTCTATACCTTATTATTGTGAACAGGATATTTCCAGCTAAGCCTGTTGAACAGATAATCCCAATCAGAGAGGGAAAGATGATTGTCTCTGCAGCACTGACAACCTGGTAATGGTGCCATCCACTCCAAGACCTGTTAAACAATCCTGGTGTACTGTTCTGACAGGAAGGCTGAAATTCACTCATTCTTCAGCGACTTGAGGACTTAGTTCTGCAGTAGCAAGAGAAAATTAACTATATGTGGACTAATAATTTAAATATCATTAGTTCAGTCTGGTATCTAAGTGTACGTTACTGTTTAATGATCATCTGAATTTCATGAAAACCTTTCATCAGAAGATTTTGTACATAAAACAACTGGATGTAATAAAACGTAATAACTCCATTATAATTTAAATAACTTTGTAATTATCCAAGACACACCATTTTAGAATGTGTTTATTCTCCTCTCAGCAAGTCCACTGTCCAATTTTCTCTTGGCCGGGGTGGTCCCAGTAGACAAAAAGTTGAACACAAGCCATCAATGTGCCCTTGCAGTAAAGATGGCCAATAGCATCCCGTGCTGCATTAGGCAGAGCATTACCAGCATGACAGCAGAGGTGATTCTTCCACTCTGCTTAGCTGTGGCGACACATCTGCAGTGCTGGATCCAGGTCTGGACTCCCAGGTACAAGAGAGACAGGGACTTATCGGAAGGACATGAAGTTAGTGAAGGGCCTGGTGCATCCGACATATAAGAGGCTGAGAGGGCTGGGGCTGTTCAGCCTGAAGAAGGGAAGGCTCAGGGGGATCTGAGCAATGTGTATAAATACTTGGTTGCAGGGGAGTGAAGAAGCAGGAGCCAGACTTTTCTCAGTGGTGTCCAGTGACAGGACAAGAGGCAACGGGCACAAACTGAAACACAAGAAACTCCATCTGAACACAAGAAAGAAATTTTCCCTGTGAGGGTGGTCACATCCTGGACCCAGATTGCCCTGAGAGATCGTGGAGTCTACACATATCTCCATCTCTCTGAATATCTCCTCAAGATGCCAAAAAAACAGCTGGATGTGACCCCATGCAATGAACTCGAGCAGATCCTTCTTTGGGAAGGATGTTTGACTGAGTGATCTCCAGAGGTCTTTTCCTACCTCACCAGTTCTATGATTTCTTGAATATGCGAAATATGAGACAGTGATGTTAGATCTAATTTTTTTAAATTCAAAATCACCTCTAATCTTGTGTGTCCATTTTGAGATGGCTGAAGCTACAAGAAACTTACAGTGTTCTCAGCTAAAAGTTATACCTGAGGACAAAGTTATTGCTGCAGATGCCCATTTCTTCAATAGCTCCAGCTGCTGCAGCAAAACTGTCTGTCTTCTACACTGTACACTCACTTTCCATAATACACTGAACAAAATCAGTTTTTACCTTCAAGATCCTTAATTGTCTACATATGTAATCCTATATTTCCTCAAGTAAAGATGACATATTCTTCCTTAGATTATTCTTTCCCACCAGTTCACCTATGCAACTGTAGCTTGAATCTCTGCTTTATTTGCCTAGGGCAACTTCAGGCTGGCAGGATCTGAACAAGTATATAAAGGTACTCTGCCCAAAATAGTTCAGTAAGCCCTGCTGAGAGTCCAGCAGCTTCAGATTAGACTGCCCTGCAGTTGCACCCATACTCCACTTTAAAAAAAATAACAGTAAAGTGAGAGGTAGATACTTGTGTATTTTTAATCCTAATTTTTAATCCTAATTTGAGACAAATTTACATCTATAGCAAATTTGATATTTATGTCAATAAATACAGTATCTTAAAGCAGAGTTGCAGTTTGGGGTGAAGTAAAAAATTCCTTTATATAGTATAAAATTCTCTGTGCATTTCAGAATAAAATCACCCTTTAAGCAGATTTTAGTCTTTACTAAGTGTTGATGAGCCACGGCTCTTCAATAGCATCAAGTTAACAGTAGCGGCATTCTTCTTGTTCAAGATACAAGGAAGACAGTGGGTAATAAATGCTTAATTTACTTGCTGAGACCAGAGGATCCAGGAAGCTACCAGAAATAGGAAAAATTAATGAAAATAAAATGCAGGGACAGACTTTTAAAAATCAAATTTTAAAAAAAGCAGTTTCCTGTTGTCTACAGAGAAGAAACTTGCCTGCAACAACATGTTCCCTGAGTACAAATAGGGAGGTAATTTTTACACTTGCATAATGCATTTAACTCAGAGACCACCAAGACCTTTACAAACTTTATGTTTCACAGCAAAGCCATGGCATGGGAAAGTATCTTTTGATGATGAAATACCATTTGTGCCATACGAAACCCAAGTGAATGGTATATGATCACAGTTACTTGTATTGTTGAAGACAAGATAAATCCAGCTACTGCAGTGAAAACAATTTCTCTTCACAAATATACATGAAACCATGCCTTACTAAGGCATTTATAAGACACATTAGAAACATGATGTCTATATATATTATATCAAGATCACATACTTTTCAGGAATTAAAAAAGTGGAAAACCCCTAACTGGTTCTGTTACTGGTATAACTTCCCATTGTTAATGAGTGATTGTCATGTAATAGTATAAAGCTACACAGGGAAAAAAAAATTGTGTCTGTTTAGTGCTTACCTTCGATGAAGTAAATGAGTGCTATCTTGTAAAACAAGCAAATGAGAGTTTTTCAGCCAATAAAACAATCATATTTCTTTCTGTTTGAAAATGTAAGATCAACAGTTAATGAAAGAATTGGGAACAGGATAATCATTTACTTTTGTAAGTGGAGTGTCAGATATAAAAGACCAGTTTTAAACCTAATAAGCCCTTCTTTTTTTCTAACTAACTCCTAAATTGATTTATTAAAGAGCATTATATCAGTACTTGCCTCCAACATTACTGACATCAATCACCTTTTAAATTTCAGCCAATGAGTAGAAAAAAGCCTTATAATTTAATTAACATTCCCCCTGAAAGGACAGACTATTCACAAGTGTGTCATCAACTTTTTTTCAGTGGCAAACTGTGAAAGCTAAAAGATACTCTCTGAAGTTTCAAGTTTTTAATACATCTCTTCTGTGTCTGCACTTCCTCTGACAAGCTATCACCATACAAAAATGGAAGGCTGAGTCAGTGAGGGAAACTTCTTGGCACACCTAAATTCAACTACAAAAGCGAAACCCATATAGTTGACATCATGGAGATAAACAAAGCGATGTAATCTCACGGGTCCTAATGATCTAGTTGCATAACCCTTGTACCTCATTTCCCATAAACTCTGATGAGGAAACAAACTCCTGAAAGTGTAGCAAGACCTATGATGGCTCTGTAATTCGGGGTAACATGCTGAACACTGATGCTTACAACCCATCCTGTCCTTTCCTCTATGACATGGCAAGCCACCATCTGCAGTAAAGTCATCAAAACTCTGTTACGTGAAGAATTGGAATTACAGGGGAAATTCAAAGCAGTAATTTTTCATCGCTTAAGGTCACAGAAACCAGCTGCGCATAAATTCACCATGACAGTGAATTTTATTAAAAATAACATGCCGAAAGCTGAGAAAAGAGGAAGTCGTCTCCTTGGTTGCTGAAGTATGGAAGAACAGATGTTTAAGACATGGAGTAGGGCTTCTTCGGGAGGTCTGGATCAAACTGCGTAATGAAACTATGTCAAGATATGCATAGAATAGTTGTGATTCTTAATGAGTGTCTTTAATATTTCTCATGTATCTATTGAACAATTACACTACTGAAGTGTTTATACAAGCTGTCTAATTTAACTTCTTGTATATAGAAGTATTTCTTAGTAAATATCTTATCTGTTACTAAGCATTTAAACCAGATGGAATTTATACCATGAATTTATTCTTCCTCATAACTGCCAGGGACTTTTACAGGAATGAGTGCATACTAACGCTGATTTGTTTTTAGTAAGACAACACATTTTTACTAGAGGCAAAACTGATCAAGAAGAGTAGCTTCGTTTATCTATAGTTTATGCATTCTGAAGGAATAATTCTTGGTGACAGCTTAATCAAATAACAAAAAAATTTTCACTTTTTCATTCAATTCTATCCAGTTACAGACTGAGTCCTACACAGAAAAAGCCAGCTGTAGAATTTGACTATTGATTTACTTAGATCTGGTGTCATTTACTACTGTTCTCACTTTCTCTGGTACATTTAATATGCTCAGATTTTGTCTGAAGGGCATACTCACATCTTGCCATTGCAAGGTTCTGCAGTTTGGTACCAATTTTAGCATGAACTTGGACTATTTTGAGTCAGAAGCTTATCTTGCTAGTTAGTGAAAGGCGTCTTTCGTCTCATTGCTTTTTGATCCCTTTTCTCCATTGCTTATATTATAGAAAAACTAGATGTGGATTTAATTCTTGCTTCGGCCACTGGTTTGGTGCCCAACATCAGGCATGTTTTTTTATGTCCTTTGTTGCTTAGCTAGTCCATCTGCAAAATGCAGACACTTACGAAGTTTTTCTTAGACCTCAGTAAAGTAACAAAAGATCCAGAGACAGAAAATATTCTCTATACTGAGATTCAATCTACATCTTAAAAATACACTATGGTCTCAACTACAATGCTGCATAGTCATAAGGGCTCTAATAAAGACTGGGAAAACCACAGAGTAATGGGAGCAACCTGTGCTTGTAAGGGGCAACCATGAACTCTGACACAGGCTGTTGTCGGTAGGAGTTTTTACAGTGCCTTTAACAGATTTTAGGCACTTTTTTCATAGTAACAAACTGTAAGTTCTTAAGTAGTTATTTGATTTTTATTCCTTATTAAAATAAACAAATACCGGCATGTTTACTTCTAGTATCCTGCTTGTTCAAATAGCATATACAGCTTTGAATATATTTAGGGAATTAGTTGATTGTTCTTCACACAGAACTGTAATCTTAACTTTCTTTTAACTCTGACAATTACAATATTTATTACTTATTGGACATTGCTGATTATACGTTAATTAAAAGAAGTATCAGATTAAATTCCAGCCAGCTTCTAAGGCATTTGACTGAATGCCTCCCTTTTGCACATGCAACTGTACCTCAGGATTCTTGAAAATGAGCTCTCTATGCTTGAACACACTTAAGATGAAAAAGAAGACAATAGAAGAAACTCTGGTGATTCCTATAGCTTGACTGAGACAGTTTCTGGCACAAAAAAAGGCTATGTTCAGGAAAAGACAAAGGTAACCCTACCAGAGAACTCATTAGTTTTCTGCCAGAAGTGAATATGGTAGAGATATCTTGGTTTAGATAATTTCTCTCGTGTAGTGGATTATCTCCTCTCTAGTACATTGTATCTCTCTCAAAATAGTTATTTATGATTTGAATTGACTCCCTTTAAACCAATATATGGCTTGAAAGTATTACCATCAGAGTGCAGAGAAGAAAACAGCAACCTGTAGATTGGAAGAGGACAGCCTACGACTAGAGAAAAATGCATTTGTGATGTTTGGAACAAGGGCAAGCTTCTTGACATTCGGTATCTTGGACAAGTATCTTGCAAGAATCCATTTAAAACTAGGTATTAATTCTGGTTCAGCTCTTAGATTTGTTTTATTTGTGCTACTATAAAGGACTCATAAAAACTAATACTTTGATGCTTATTGGAAAATATGCTTATTGCTTTTAGACTGACGTCCTTTCTCAGCTAGGAATTATTGTCACTCTTTCAGCAACTCGTGTGAAGTAAGCGTGTTTCAGGCAGTGCAGGATGCTGAGTATCAGCAGGTAGAGAATGATATTCATCATCATCTTTTGGGAAGACTGAAATGGAACATAGTTCTTCTGGTTTGGAAGCACATGGTGGTAGCTTGGGGAATAATGATCCGTGAAATTACTCCTTTTTAAAAATTACTTCTCCGGTATTGAAGAGTGTTTTGAATCCCAATAATTAAAGGCATGAATTCTGTAAATGACTGATACATTTGAATCCTTTTTTGTTCTCGTGGAAAGAAGTTATTTTACACAATAAAAAAGAAAACAAAACGTGCAAGACAGCAAATTAAGAAGAAACGAGGAAGAGAGATGTGGGAGAGGAAAAGAGTCCTGAACTGACAAGTCTGAAGACCATAACTCAAGAGCAGAAATTTGAAATTTATTCAAACTTGTTTGAAGGAGTTATGTAAGCATGTGGGACATCCAGAAGTCCTCTGGGTTTCTGAATCAGTTTAGAAACCCGGTCAAGGGAGTAAGTGAGAACACTGATGACACTTACTATATCCATTTCAAGATGAGATCGCTAAACTCTGACTTTACAAAGGCTAAGAATTATCTTTTAATTTTTTGTTGATGTGGCAACAAAACTGAAAAAAAGTTAACTGGTTATTTGTCTAAGGTTGTTCTCCAAGGAAATGACTGTGATTTGCGCTGAAATATGCTATTCATCCTGCTTTTGATTAACCTTTTCATTATCTACTTCAGAAATATTGAAAAACCTTAATTAGTTCCTTCTCACGTTTCCTCTGGCATTTGCAAAGATTTCACTGTTGAAGCTTCTTAAAAAAAATTCTGCCTTCAAATTGTCTAAAATAATTATGCTCTGAGCATTGTCTAACCTGGTCCTCTTCCACCTAAATAAAACTGTTGCCTTGTAATATAAATGAGTTTGAATGGGCATGCTAGGACTCTGGTGATGCTGGGACACTGCTATGTTAACAAAAATGTCCTGACCATGTTTCCCTTGGAAAATTTGCAGTCTGTTTGCTGTGAGCAGCATGCCATACATTACCAGGCAAAGGGTTATTATTTAAGCAGTCCAAGTGAAGAGCAGCTGTGGAATGGGTCAACTTAATTTACTGACACAAGTGTGAGAGAAATACCACTTTACCTGTGTATCAACCATGCCCTTCTGGCAAATGATACAACTTTCTATCTTATTTCTAGGAAGCAATAAATAAAATAAAATAAAATAAAATAAAATACAATAAAATAAAATAAAATAAAATAAATTGTTCATAAACAGGGCTGGGTTGTACTAACAATTTGGTAAGGGTAGCTGTGTTCAAATGAAGAGCAGAAGAGGAGGAAAGTACTTAAGCAGAGATCCACCTACTTGGCCTAAGAACCTAAGAAGCAATTTGGACCACAGGATATCTGCCTCAGTTCTGTAAAGCACCGCTGAGACAGGCCCTTCCACTATCATGCAACATGCCCATCTGCACCGTGATAACAAGACCAGTGCTGGAAAAGGAAAATAATCGTTACTGCTTAGATTAACCATTTACATCCACTGAGGCTGAAGAATGTGAAACAGCACATATGTTTAAACAGTTTCCATGGCTTTTTATAAGAGTGGATATAAGATAATTCCCATCACTTGAACATAGTACTAAGTTTCAGAATGAGCAATGAACTGGACACCAAGTTAAATGAGAACGCAGAAACATTCATCTCTGGCCTGCTTCGAGTCTGTCCTATTTTAACCCACTAGGAGGTTATCACAGAACCGGAGGAATTTCTACATCAGTTTCTGTATTCCCTTGTTTCACTATATGTACAGCTCTGTATTTTTTCCCCCACGTTACCAATCTGATGGACAAAAATTCAAGGCCAGGTCACAGCTAAGTGATGTTACATCTGCTTGTCAGGTATAATCTTCCTTGGTCTTTGTGTGTGGTCCACTGCCTACCACTAGGAGAGGTAAGAAATCATTTGGTTGTTCCTCCTTTACTCACAACAGACTCCCTTTGCCTTTCTTTGGCTTCCCATGCAGCCTACTGCCCACATAGTTATATCAGAGATAACTGCAGATAATCTAGGTTTACGCCTTTCGCAAATACTCACCTAAGAGAACAGTCATAACTTTCCAAACCACTATTAAGTTTTTCATGTTATTATCCAAATTAACCCTGGATTAACTACACTGTGGTGTAGACAAATATCTATTCCTTTGATAGACCCATTTATCTTTTTTTTGGGGGGGGATGAGGGTGGAATTCAGCTACAGAAACCTAGAAAATACTGAAAATGTTGCTCAGTATGTGGCATTTGCATTGAGTTGTAGAGTTTTAAGGACATGGTAGCAGAAACTCTGCTTGGAGATTTCTGTGTAAGACCAATATAAATTCAACAAAAGATTTGCTTCTGCAGATTTTCTCAGTAAATCCCTAGCTACTCCTTAGCTGGCTTTACAAAGCAGATGTTTATTTCTCTAATTCTGAGCTAAACTATTAAGGGAAGATATTTTTCTTCACATAGTATGACTTGACTTCACACAAGTCTGATATCAAAATGCAAGAAAAAAAGGCTCAGTATCAGGAGAAATACTATTTAAACTTGGTAGCCTCATCTGGGTTTTAACCCTGATTTTAATGCTAGATGGTTATGCTCCACAACAGCTTTTATAAACATGCTCTATGTTTCACTTTTTACTAAATTTCTGCTGCAAATATTTGTGTCGCCTTCAATAAACGTGAGGCAATGAATGCCCAGCAGAAAAGGTAACTCTGACTTATTCCAAAGAGTAGGAATGATTGGAAAATTATAATTCTTCTAAAAAGTTGAGCTGCTGACTTAAAACATAGCTGTTGTATCACACAAACCTTTTCTTAGCCTTCCGATTTTCTTCTTTATAAAACGGCCGTTTGAAGCACTTTGCCTTAAGCTATGCCACAGCAGCTTTCTCTCCGAGACAGGCTTGGAGAGATCCTGACTCTGCCAGGCAACTAATCCTCCTCAGCAATTACCGAGGGCACCCGCACGCCTTCCCACCATAGACAAGCACCAATCCAAGAGTGGAAATATATTTTTTATTTATTAAAAAAGGAAAAAAACCCAAGACATCCCTCACGGCTGACACCACCCGGAGCACAGAAGTTCAGAAACCCGCAGTATCCTCGGTCCGGCATCCCCCCCTCTCCCGCCCCGCCGAGGGGAGAGCGCCTTCCCCCTCTCCG
>Ga0065711_1000515_pt1 | contig 67623 bp, 36 predicted proteins | sample Hoacrofraction12_FD_59098 | JGI IMG/M metagenome (GOLD analysis project Ga0065711, IMG submission 59098) | Hoatzin crop microbial communities from Cojedes, Venezuela - Epithelial fraction 12 v2 (version 2) | ecosystem: Host-associated > Birds > Digestive system > Esophagus > Crop | place...
TTGGAGTGACATTGGCCTTTCTCCAGTCCTCGGGCACCTCTCCTGTCCTCCAGGACCTCTCAAAGATGATGGAGAGTGGCTCAGCAATGACATCCGCCAGCTCCCTCAGCACTCGTGGGTGCATTCCATGAGGGCCCATGGATTTGTGGACATCCAGATCGCTTAAGCGATCCCTCACACAGTCTTCCTCGACCAAGGGAAAGACATCCTCTCTGTAGGCTTTTTCTCTTACCTCTGGGGCCTGGGATTCCTGAGGGCTGGCCTTGGCACTGAAGACTGAAGCAAAGGTGGCATTCAGTAGCTCTGCCTTCTCCGCATCCCCCGTCACCAGGACACCCGCCTCATTCAGCAGCGGCCCCACATTGTCCCTCGCCTTCCTTTTGCTGCTGATGTAGTTGAAGAAGCCCTTCTTGTTGTGTTTGACATCCCTTGCCAGCTTCAATTCCAGGTGGGCTTTGGCCTTCCTCGTCGCATCCCTAAATACTATTGACTACATTTACAATGCCAGTAGTCAAGCTGATTTTTAAATTTTACAGATTTAATGTTTTCACATTTCTGCTTCACAAAGTAATCTTAACTCTGATCTCTTACTTAAGAATATGTGTTGCCATTGATGGGAGAAACCTGCCTGATTAAAGATCAGACGAAAACAGACAGGCATTCTGCATTGAGGGAAAAGGGTGCACTTATGCTATATTAGAGACTAACATGGCTGTGAAACCTTTATGTTTTAAGTTGCTGTTCAAACACTTACAAGCTAGAAAACAGCAGTGGTAAATTTGCCACCTCAACTTTTACATCCTCCTAATTCCAAGGTGTCATGATACATATTTAACAGCATGATAATATGTTGCTCTTTCCTCAGGGCTTCTGCCTCATTTAATGCAAATTGAAAGAGCAGTTATTTCATATTTTGTTTTCTGCTCATGGTTAAATTAATGGCCATGTGCCTTGTTTGTTGCAAACTAGTCAAACTGCTCTCAAGTTAGGATGATTAATTTCCTGATATGCTCTTCTGTGGCATTCAGGACAATTTGACTGACGGGAGTGGGAGTTGCAGAGATCAAAGTCAAAAGCTTCCAGTAATTTTAATTGCCTAAATTGGATTGCCTGTACACTGCCTGTTCTTTTTTTCAGAGAAGTTAGCATTGTTGATTATCATCTATTTTGCTGAAAATACTGACTTTTCAAAATTTATTTTCAATCACATTAAGAAAAAAAAGAATTCAAAAGGCTGTCCTGTTTAGGCTTTGTGAAGGTGGTTGTTGCATCTCTCTGTCAGTTCAGGGTTCACCCTTTGTGCCCTACTCCTTTGCTCACAGAGCTCAGGGAAACAATTTCACAGTTTCTTTGGAAAAGCAGTGTTGCCTACCAGATTTCTTCTGGTCTTGTTTTTTTTTTTGGACCGTATAGGCGTGATAGCTCCACAAAATTCTACCATGTAATATACTGGTACATGTTTTTCTTTATATTGCAGACTAAGAACTTCAGGTCCACACCATTACGTGAGAAAAGAGATGCGGTCAAGCCTCCTGTCTCATCAGAGATTATCTATCAGAATTACAATCCAAATATTATATATATGAACTGTTAACAGTGTAGGCACAAGCAGTCTAACACCAGCTCAGCTAGTAATGATACTCAGTTACTTGAACTTGTACTTCAACTAACAAATCTCAGACCATGCTGTGTAGCAGGCCAGCAGAACACTCAAAACTGCCCCACAAAAGCCTTGGTCTGTTCTGACCTGAACACAGTGGGGGAGAGCAATCCGTTTTAGTAAATTATTTCTCTCTTTCTCTAAATATCAGCACAGCTCTTCACAGAATGGTAGGCGTTGGAAGGGACCTCTGGGGGAGATCTGGTCCAATCCCCCGGCTGAAGCAGGTTCCCCTAGAGCAGGCTGCACAGGATTGCATACAGGCGGGGTTTGAATATCTCCAGAGAAGGAGACTCCACAACGCCTCTGGGCAGCCTGTCCCAGTGCTCCGTCACCCTCAGAGTGAAGAAGTTCTTCCTCATGTTCAGATGGAACTTGCTGTGCTTCAGTTTGTGCCCATTGCCCCTTGTCCTGTCGCTGGGCACCACTGAAAAGAGTCTGGCCTCGTCCTTTTGATGCCCACCCTCTTGAAACATTTGAAACTTTTAAAGACCAAGTTGGGGAAATAAATACTTATCTGAATTTTGCTTGAAAATGGACACTGAGGTATGTGCTGTCTTTCCTCAGATCAATAATTGACATTTCCGTGCCAGAGTAACAGACTGCTGGTGAAAATGTAGCACTGTTTTTCATTTTAGCTACTGGAGTCTCTTTGCAATTTTGTGTTGGAAACCACGAAGTGACACAGGGGACCCTAAAACAGAAGGTCAAAGAAACGCATCCAGCAGAAATAAAAAAGTTTGGGTTTTTTTTTCTGGGTAGATATTTACATGTGGCAGATGACAATCTGGTATTTGTCATCTTTGTTTATTTTTATTTTTTTTAATGTATTTCTTTTCCAATTAAACTTTCTGTTTGCATTGATAATGGAAGGAAAAAAGATCATTTGAAATTGTACTTGATATGGGAATGAGAAATAGCAATGGGCAATTTTCTAAGATTCATTTTAAAGTAAATGTGCAAATATGCAAATATTTACCTAAATGATTTCGGGGGCTATTTGGGCAAATGTTTATCGACCAGTTTCTTAGAAGCTGAGGTCATAGCATAGTTTTACTGAGAACAGAAGCATTAAGTTGTGAAAAATGCAGGTTGTGTACTTATTTAAAACAAACACTACCACCCCCACTCCTTGTGCCCCAAGCTGAAAAAAGCCCCCACAGATTGGTTGTTAGTTTCAGTTTGCATTCATCAGATTTGTCAAACCTTCCAAACACTAATGCAGCAGTAAGTATACTCAAATGTGTGTTCTGAATGGCCTTTGCCTGCTCATCACTGGATGAAGATATCTCTGTTCCTTCAGTGTTCTTAGCCATGAGGATGTCCCAGTGCCTTTTAATTGTGCTTCACTTCATCACTTCTAAATAGACATGGGTGGGCACCGACTGACATCGCTCCAGCCTTTCACTGTAGTCAGAAAGGCATGAAGAGAGACTGTCTGCCTGAATGGAAAGTACCTACAGAAGGTAGTTCATTCATGCCTGGTAATGGCGCAAAGCCTTTCTTGTGGTGTTAAATGTCAGTGATGGGTCACTGTCTCAGAGCTGTGTACAGCTTCTTCGTGTCATCTGTGGGGAAGGAGATGCGCCTTTTCGTGTATACAGCCTCTGAGAGAAATGAGGGACAGGTAGCTCGGAATTAGTGAAAACAGGTGTTCAGTGATGCAAGCTAGCAAAAGCATTTTGTAGCTCTAGTGAAATCCTCAGCAGTGCCTTAGCCTAAGGAAGTGGCTTCCCAGTTCTGCTGGTCCACAGCTGGCAGTGCATCATGGGCATCATCTAGCACTCTTTTTGGTCACGATGTTGTCAAGGAGCTGGTTGTGATGGGAAGCCTCTGAAACAGGAGAAAGATCTCTTGTTGCTTAGCCTGGTTGGGTCTAAACCTGGCTTCCCGGGCTGGTGTTGCTCAGTGTGACAAGTGAGCATGGATCATTCCTGTGGACAAGTACAGCAATTTGGGTCCGTCTTCTTCTTCAGAGGAACAACAGCACAGACCCTTCTCCTTTGGGTCTTCTTTGCAGCCAGACCCGAGGGTGATATGACTGTCAAAATGAAGAGAGTTTAGCTGTGGAGCAGTCTGCTTTTGGCAATCATGGTGCACTTGTGTTGTGATTTTTAGAGTAGTCCCCCTTCAGGTACTGGAAGGCTGCTATAAGGTCACCTCTCAGCCTTCTCTTCTCCAGGCTGAACAGCCCCAACTCTCTCCGCCTGTCCTCACAGGAGAGGCGCTCCAGCCCTCGGATCATCTTTGTGGCCCTCCTCTGGACCCGCTCCAACACATCCATGTCCTTCTTATGTTGGGGGCTCCAGAGCTGGATGCAGGACTCCAGGTGGGGTCTCACCAGAGCGGAGCAGAGGGGCAGAATCCCCTCCCTCAACCTGCTGGCCATGCTTCTCTTGATGCAGCCCAGGATACAGTTGGCTTTCTGGGCTGCAAGCACATACTGCCAGCTCAGTCTTGTCAAAAGAGATGCCTTCCTGTCAATCTGCTATGAAGGGGACATCTTTAATCACTAAGTTTCTGGGTTCTTATTCTTCCTGGTCATAATTACTAGTAGGTATTGGGCTTCCTAAGCTGCTCATGGGGTCTGTTGCTGCAGAATGCCTCTATACAGCCTACTGCCATGGTCTTGCAGCTGTGGCAAAGGAGTGCTGCAGTCAGTCCAGCCCAGTAAAAATTCCCTTTAAAATGTTTCATTTTACACAAAAGAACAAGAAGGACATGACACTAAAGCTTCAGTGCCATCTCCCCACTCCTCGTTAATTACTTGCCTCAGGCCTGGTTTTCGAGATGCTTAAAGCATTGGGAGTGCAGAGTGACAAGTCTCCTCCAGCTAGGAAGTGTCCAGGGGATTTAGAGCCTGTGGACAGTTTCCTTCAGAAAAGAGCCCTTTCCTTCTGAGGCAGAGCCTTATGTAGATTCTTCAGGTGGGCTTTGGGTGCTTCAGTATGCTGTTTGGTTGAACAAACAAAAAACCCAACCAAACACAAAGCGATGCCCAGCAGCCGTCTTGAGTGCTCAGCAGAGCCATCCTTCAGAGACACCAGTGAGGGAGTTACTGCAAACATCCTGAAGTATGTAAGTAAAGATGCGTTGTCTCTATTTTATAGGCTGGAAACTGAGGCACAGAGGTGAAGACAACAGCATGGATCCTTATCTAGACGTTTAATTCCTACTGAGATTGCTTAGGAGCAGGAGTGGATACCTTTGATTATCTCGGTCCTGCAGAGCTTGCACAAAAGTACCTAAAAAGCTGCAAAGAAAGCTGGTTCTCCATAATCTTATGTTAAACCCAAGATGAGTTTGTTACTCAAGTACTGTTGAAAACCCAAATTTTGGTACTAACATTTTAAAAATAAAGCTCTATCACTGCAGAGTTAAGGAACTGAGCAAAACTGAGAAAATTAAAAAGCAAGGACGTTTACCTCTGCATGACTTGTTAATTAGGAATTTCTGAAGAGCAAATGCTATGGAGGAGTTAACAAAATCTGGCAAACTCCAGCTTTTAAATTCTAATGTTACCTTCTGTGGTCTAAGCCAAGTTCTGAAAGCAACCTGAATTTAAGTGGGGTGTGTTTGGGGTGTTAATTTATTTATTGGTTGTGTTTATGGTGTAGACAACAGATGTAATTGTGGTATAGACAATACACAATCAGAGTTTTAGCAAAAAGTCTGTGGTAAATACTTATATGGGTGCGTGTTTATCATCTTTAACAATTTTACTTGGCTGTTGAGCAGGTAACTTACAACTAAAGCACAAATAACTGTTTTAGTGCAGGTTTCAGGCAGGTGCTAGCAAATTTCTTAATATAGCCTGTAGACTGATAAACAGTATGACTGTTCCAGGTGCAAACCCTAGGGACAAGGTGATTTCTTACTTCTGTTATACTACCTAGTGCTTAACTTAGAGGAGGGAGGAGTTGTACAGTGCTGGAAGGGGCTGAACTGCTGTTTCTTACTTGACAATGATTCAAAAACATGAACCAAAGCGTTGTTACAAATGTTGAACAGGCTCGGTGATTGTCTCCAGTTTTAGTTTACATTTGGATGCTAAAGAAAGATTACATTATTCAGGGTTGGAGTAAGCTTAGAATATCTATTTCCCCTCAACTTTCAAATCAGCTGAACACCCAGTGCTTTATTGTACATATAGGCGGTAAATTGAGAAAGACAACTGCGATACCACGAGGCGGGAATTTTACATCAGTTTGACAGATTCACCATTTAGGAAATCCAAATTCTTGCCCTCGGCAGTGCAGCCCGACCCTCTGCGAGCCCCGCGGGTGCGGGAGGCTGGGTTCGGGCCGTGGGTGCGGGAGGCGGCTGGACCGGTGCTGGGGCAGGGCAGAGCCCGCACCGCGCTGCTCGGAGTAGCTGGTGAGCAACAAGCTGGTGCCTTGGCTGCTGTCGGTCAGGTTGGTGTTACTGACTTGGACCAACAAGGCTGACGTACCCCAGCTGAGGGCCTGGGTGTGCAGGTGGGGTGTCCCTCTCACTAGAGGGAAGTTATGGAAAATACAAACCGCAGAAGGAGGTCACCCTGAAATACACGGTGGAGGCTACACACATTCCAGAGATTTTTACCCAGCGCTTGGAGGAAATAGGCTGGTTTTCCCCCATTGTTTCGTTTCTCTGGCACATTTTCCTTGGACTACAGGTTTTTGAGCAGTACTTCTTGTAAGAATACCTTTGTTTGTTTTGGTTTTTTTTTTTAATTGACATAGTTTGGCAACATTCAGCCTGGGAACTGTTTATAACTTTTTGGTGGCTTGAATGTAAATTATATTTAAGCATTTTTCCACTGAGGAAACATAATAATGATTAACAACTGAAAACTAAATTGCTGAAATTCTTGTATGTGAAGTTGGGATTCTGAACCTATGAGCCACTTCATCTTACCCATTAGAAAGAAGACACTGTTTCCCGCAGTACTCCTCTCCCATTACTCACAGTGATGTCTCGTTTCCTGGACCAAAGTGGAAACACCTGAAGGAAGTCTTCTCCCTCGTGCAGTTTTTCTGGTGCATCTCTTCAGGGCGAGTGGTGAGGAGCAGCCAGGGAGCCCAAACCCCAGCTCCAGCCCCTGCCCCAGCCCCTCAGGTCTGGTCCTGCCAATCCCCTGCTCCCCCCCGCCGCAGACCCGAAGAGGTGGGGGAAGAGGTGCTGCTGTTTGTAACCAGATGTGCCCCGCAGCTGGCGGTGTAATCAGTGTAGGATCACTCCCCGTGCTGTGGTGGTGCTCATGTGAGATGCTGTTCCTTCGCAGAGACGTGGGGTTCTTTATGGTGCCTTGTTTTGAAGAGGAACAACTTTATTGGTTTGCTATAAGGCATAGATTATTGTTAATTCTCCCAAGCGAGGCTTGGGTTGTAAGAAGTTCCCAGGGGTCACTGATGTAAGGGAAAAAATCTGATGCCTGACCTAGAGGTAGATTAAATTACTCCTTCCTGATTTATAGAGGGTACTCCTCTTACCACCAACATAGAGGCTCTAAAGTTTTTTGTTCTAGGCTGGGATTTTGCCTCCCCACAGAAGCAGCCTGGGGTTCAGTCCCTCTAAACTACTCCAGGGCATGCACCTGTAACGCTGAATGGCCTGGAAGGCACTAGGAGTCTTGCCAGGGACCAAAGGAAAACTAGAGAGCTTCGATTAAAACTTTTAGTTATGTGTTTAACCAAAATATGACATAGGGTTTTCAAAATGGGGCTGAATTTAACTGCTTTGTCTATCCTCATTAATTTTGATAAGGGTGCCTAACTTAATAATGCATGTTAAGAAGCCAGTCTTGACATTGCCGTGTGCCTGCTTCTCTCAGTTTTAGTGCATTATTCCCAGAGGTCTGAGGTTAAGGCATACCTAAGTTGTCCTGGTCTTCCTCCATTGTCATATAAAGTAGGAACAGAAATTGTCTTCAAAAAAAACCTATCAGAATTTGCCGGAAGGTTTCAAGGGGCTAAACTCCTGTTAGGTGAACTTTTTTGTAGTAGGATGGATCATAGTCTTATTTCTATAATGCTACAGCTTAATTGTTGATTAACATGAAAAAAAGCGTAGTCAGGATTGAGTTTTGCAGCTATATATGGTTGAGCTTTAATTAGCTTCTGCATGTTTAGTTTTCCAGTTTATTACAAATAGAAGTTGATCACGGTTTACAAAGTCCTTCCCAAATGTTCAGAAATGTCTTCATTTAATACAATAAATATAATTTACTGACAGTCAGGAACAAACACCATATTTTTTAAGGATACTAATGATTTGTGAGGGCCTCTCTAATGGAGACTCAGTAGAGATGGTTTTATTTTGAGGAAGTGCTGAGCACCCACTCCCTGAAAAATCAAGCTAACGTTTGCTGCTTTTTATTGATTATCCCAAAACTGCAGTTCCAAGCCATTAATGAGACTTTGGCAAGAACTGTGTAATTTCCTGGGGTCCTCACTAAATGCACATTTTGGTTCAAGCGTAGAACCTACAAAGCCCTGTTAGCTTAAGCTCAATTTCACATCATCGCATTAATGTATTCAGAAAATGGCAGTCTCCTAGAAATGTGACTACCAAGAAAGAAAAATAGCAGAGCGCCAGTGCTAATTCATTCACCAGCCCTGGTGGGGAATGAGCAGATTCAATGTGATTCTAAGCATTTGGGAATTGTCAGAATTTTAGCAGAGATGGTCAGAACTCTGTGTGCACAATGTACCTTTTCTTGTGAGGGGAAAGGCTTAGCATTTTAACTAGAGAGCAGGTTAAAAAATTTATTCTGAAACTTTGTTGATATTGACCTTATATTAAATGAGGAAATCTGAAAAACATTTCACAAAGCTGGAAAAATAGAATCTTATCTTCCTTAATCTCTCCCCCGTGGATAAGTGGTCTGGTTTGTCATACCAAAGAGCACACTCAGTTGTTTTCTCAAATTAGTGAGCTCCTCATGAAATTCATACCTTGGTCCAAGCCCTATAAAAGTCTAATGTCTTACATAAGTGCTAAGTTAAGGATTTAGCTGAAGCATAAATTGGTGCATTGGCTTTGTATCAGCCATTTACATTAGAGTGCAGTTTGCTCTCTACCTCAGGAAAAAGTGTGCTCCAGCTTGTAGCCAGGAGTGCTGTGACACGTGCTTTGGAGCGATCCCTTTTCTGTTCTCCCTACTCAGAAAGATGAGGAAAAGGTAAAGCTAGCAGGTTAGCGACATTAACTAGGGGTGCTAACTAGTATAGTGTTAGAACTGCTGGAAGATAAGCTGATTTTTAGACTAACAAGCTTATGGGGATCCCCCTTGGGGACAGAATAAATTAGCATTACATGTGGAATTTATATTTTTTTTCCCCTGACTGTTAAAACATCTCCTGTAGCTTTGCATTTTATACAGATCATTATCCACAGTGAGAAGCTGGTCCACACAATAGCCTGTGTGCTGTATGTATCTGTAAATAAATACACTCATATAGATCCTTCTTCATCAATGCCGTTCCACCCTCTGTGTAATCCTGTTTAAGCTATTACTCCGCTTGAAACATTCGTTAGTGGAAGGAAGTGCCTGCAGAGAAGTGATACATTACTGTATAGTTTCTTGCTGTGAAGTGTTGATTTTAAAACAGGCTGGCAGTCTGCGGCTGACCCTGTAATAAAAATGAGCAGACATGGTTAAGGAGCTTTTGTTTTTCTTTTGTCCTGTTGTTATGCCCAGTTTAAGGAATCTTTTATTGTCTTTCAGCTACGCCATACTCAGCAATAAATTTCTCTCTTACGTTTGGCCTTTTCCCCTCTGGGAGTTTGGGATTCTTTCCCATTTCCATTTGTACATTTTTAAGCTGTGACAGCCATCCTATTGCCTGGTTATTAGCTAGCAGGGCAGGTGTCTGATGTTTTCTTTTAGAAAGGATAATGTTAGCACCCAAATTCAGTGAGCAGCACAGTGATCATCCTCCATTTTACAGACTGAGAACACCAACAAGGATGTTAATATGAGACTGGCAAATGAAGACCAAAACCAGGTCAGCACAGGCTAAATGGAAATGAAATGGAAAGAAAGTCTATTCCCATTAAAAAATATTAATGCTGCAATAATATCTAGATATAGATAACTTGGATTAAGGGCAAGCCTGCTCTCTGTATACCAGCAGTGCACAACTGAACTTTTAGGCATTGCTATCTTCCATGTCTGCAGTAACAGACATTTGCTTTACTACTCCATGAGAAAATGTAGGCCTAGGAAGGAGGCTTCTGCCAGGATCTTGGACACATTTACACCGTTCCTGCATTTGCAGGATGGGTCATGGGGAAACGGTGTGTCACTTGCAAAGTCTAATGAGATATCTGATTGCGTCTTTGCTGAATGAATAGTATCAGGAACATCACTATCAATGAAGAAAATAAAAATACTAGTCTTTGTTTCTTAATGCTCATCAAAACATGCGCCTCAGCTTAGTACCTCCTGCTTTCAGAGGGCCTTCAGATACATTTAGGCAGATAGTATGACGGGGCTGGCAGTTGATCTTTCTTTGGACCAAATATGTAAAGACGCAAAGATGAAGCTTCAAACCTGTCTTGCACCATGATTCCTGGACTTGGGTCCCTAACAAATGTAGCCAGTGGAGTTAGTTTTTCTACAGTCGAAGGCAGGAGATTATTAACTTATTCATAACAAGGCCATCTTAGGCATGCAGTGTGTAGCTGGGGTGAATGAACTCATTTTCAGATAGATTTACCTGTGCCTGAAGAATTAGTTAATAAAGCACGTTTGTTTTAATTTCCATTACCTACCCTACATGTACAAATTATAGTTCTTGATTAATGACATCAGGAGTTGAACTTTGGCTTTTAAAGCACCAGACCCATGCTGTGCTGTAGACGCATTTACATTCCATTTATGCAAGTCGTCCAATTAAAATTTATTCATAGAAAGTATATAATACACCAGAATGAATACATTATTTCCCCTATTAATCTGCTTTCTTTGCTTTTCAGCAGAAGTGACCAACCTTTCGCTTTGCCCCAAATGGGAATTCATGTCAAAAAAACCCTCCTGAAATAGGCAGCAGAAGTAAAGCAAAATTTTTCAGGTCAAATTAGTGAATTACAGTTCCTAAATAAAGAACTGGGAAAATGAAAACTTCCCTTTAATTTTCCTTGTATGTTTGCAATTAAAAATTGAAAAAACATGATCTGATCCTACACAATACTGATTCCCCCTCGTGTCAAGAGAAAAACATCACAGGACAGAGCCATCTGTCACAGGATGGCCCGTATCTTGGAGAAAGCAAGTCATTCGATAATAGCATCATGAACTTCTTCAGGATTTCCTTTTAAAGATAACGAGAAAAATTTACCAGGCACTATCCAAAGACATAGAAAAAGTGACTTCCAAAAGCTTTCTGGCATACAGTCTTCTTACTAAGCACGGGAACAATTTTCATGGAGCATCCACGAAGAGTTTCTCGTCAGACCTGAGTAATGCACACAGCAATTTTTGCAGCTCCTCCGTTCCCAGCAGCGCCTGATAGCGCATCCCCAGTGCCCTTCTGCTCCCAAAGGTTTAGCAGAGCACCTTCTGCAGAGCGTTTCAGGTGTGCAGGTAGTGGTAGCCTTTCCTTAGGCTGGTTTACTAGCCAGTGCTTACGAGCAAAGCCGATGTGAGGCTGGCGTGTTCAGTGACAGCAGTAACTCTGCGAATGAAAGCGCTCTGCTTGCTGTTTTCTGGAACCACAGAGTGAATGAATTGGCGTGAATGATAGCTCCCCACGTGGTCCATGAAGTTTTGCCAAATTGTAGGTAGGGTTAAGGTGGTAGGTAGAGGGAAAAATCACGGTATATTAGTTGAAATTTTCCATGCTTCCACACAAAAACAGCAGATGGCAGCAAGGGAGACTGTGCATCCAAATCCAGGGTTCACCTTGCTCGCGTTGGTGGGTTGGCTTCGAGTCATTTCTTGGCTAACATCTCTTCGAGTTGGTCACAAAAATATAAGAAAGTTGAAAATTACCATATTTTTTAGGCATGTGATCTCAATATCTGTGATCTTCATCTTGGAAAGGTATTTCTTGGCTCCGGTCTCTCTGGCCTGGCACTAACGTATCCTTTGTCCTTTCATGTGATTTATAATCCTTGAGAAATCATGCTGAAGGCAAAGGTGAGTGCCCAGAGCAGCTTGATCTTTTAATTTTGTTTTAAATATAATATTGGTGAATAGGAACATTTCTCCTCCTAGTATACTATGCTTCTTAGGCAAAATCCTTCATGTGTCAGAGCCACAACTCCCCAGGTTTACTGCTGGATGCAGAGAATGTGTTAGACTGGAGACAAGATATGAGAACGTTGCTGCCCGAGCATTTCATTTAATATCCAGGTGCTCATGAATTCATGCTTTAAACAGTAGCCAGTGGAGGTAAGATTTCCACAGGTAATTCAGGGCATTGACATTGGGTTCTGCAGCTCCATCTCTGTAGAGGTATAGTGTGTTTTAAGAAAATCCAGTTTGAACTGTGAGAAAGGGAAGTTTCCTTTAGGACTTCATAGCTGAGGAAAGCAAGTGCATTGGGACAGTACAGAGTCAAATTTAGCAAAAATGTCTCAAGTTAACTATTCCTGTGACACTATGAATAGTGTGAATAGTGTTTCTCTTTTTTTTTTTTTTTTAAGCAAGTTCCCTGATTCCATTGTTTTGGCGGACATTCTTACATGAAGTTTTTTCTTACTCTTCCTGCACATTATATGCTGGCTACACAGATGTCTCCTCCTCTATACATTCTTTTACCACATTTTGGATCAGGCAACCCAGTCCTCTTCAGAGCCATATATTTCTAAATGTTTTTTCTCTTTACTCTGCTAATTCTTTCACCGTGTTCCTCTCTACTGTGGGATGTAAGGGTGGGTTTTGGCTCAGACGGCCCTGCTACGTTGACTGCCTGTTCCAGTCCCAGTTCACAACTGATAGTGATTTTCTGAAGGTTCTTAGTTTCAGATTTAAACAAGAAAACTTCTTATGGTCACCTAGCGACTTCAAAGTTACAGAGCTCTTCCTGTTCCTAAGGAAGCCTTTTAAAGGTTTCCTTCTCTCGTTTTGTATCTCTGCATGCTTTGGTTGAAGCATGCATGATAATGAATGACATTTTCTTTCTGAATAAAAGATGCACCAGCCAGACTATATTGGCTATACATACTATTTTTTCTGCCAAATCAAAGGATTTAGTGATGTTGCCAGCATTTCTTCATATGGAAAACCATTGTGAGCTGGTTTACGTTTTGCTGTTCCAGCTGTTAAAATTTATGGAGATCAAAATTGGATTTAAATGTTCTTTCTACAAAGACTGTCAAACCAGAATCTTGCTGGGAGAGGGCAGGTGGCAGCATAGCAAAGGGGGAATTGATCTATTTCTCTTACTTTTCTTATTTCAATATGATGGCTACTATATTTTGTACTTCAGGTAATCTTCCGAAGCCCAGAAGATCAGCACTGAATGTTTTTTTGTCACGTCCCTCCCTACCTATGCCAGCCTTCCAGCATCCCTCTGAGCTCGGAGTACCAAGGGGGTTACCTGTACTGACCAGATACCTGGATAAGACCACTACCACCCATTCTGCCCTGGAACACCACATCAGTAGTGGATGAAAGGATGGAGTCCACTCAAATCTTTTACCAGCATGGAAGAAGAGTATGAGCAACCAGTCCTCTGGTTTATGAGGAGAATGTAAAGATAACAGCTAAGTGGAAAAGGTAGAAAGCACAATCAGGCACTAGCAGATCTTAATTAGTGGTCCAAATGAAAGTATCACTGCTTAGATTATAAAGGTTTCAGGAAAATAAAACAGTAAAAGTTTGGTTGTGACGACAGGCATCTGGAAGGGCTTTTAAGTTATTCTAGCTGGTTCCACATCAGTAGATAAGAGTGACTAATCTTGAGGACTGCAAAAAAACTTACATTCAAGCTAATAAAAATAAATAAAATAGCAAGAAAAATACAAGACTGCAGCAACTGGAAAAAGAAAAAAACATGGAGGAAAACTTAGTAATTATGCCTGATAATGGGAGGAATGGAGCAGCCTTTATCTAACAGACCTGGAGTCACGTTAGTCATAGTTTTCTTGTTTTCTGTGCCTTATAGGTTAAAGCTCATAGGAGGAATACGGCCGAAAACGTGCTGTGTACTTTAGGCAGCAAGTGAAGGGCTACATTTGAATCACCTTTCTGTGTAGCCAGAAAAAAGACTCAAGGGCATTTTGAGTGCTACAGCCTTGCCTCAAGCTCCAGAGGGGAGCTGGTGGGCAGGTATCACTTTCTCACTCTGCTCATCTGTCCATTGCATGGAGAATTGTACCCAGCAAAATGAAAACACTGCCCACTCCAGCAGCAGTGCTTTATACCCATTCCTGCTCACCTAGCTCTCACTTAAAGAAGTGTAGGATAGCAAAAATCCTGACTCAAGAGTATGCATCTCACAAATAGAGAAAAACTACATGATGCATAAAGGCACTTTCACCAAAAAATGGTGTTTGTCATGCGAACTGATTTCCTTCTAATAAAACAACCTTTTTTTTTAAATACAAACTTATCTGTAAATTTTACTGAAACCACATTGTTGCTAGCTTGTGAGACTATGGAATAAGCACAGTTTGAATGTAATGTGAACATACAATCTGAATAAAATACTTTTGGTGTATTTGGAATTGGCTGCATTTTATTTTTTCTCAGCATTCTTCCTGCATTCAGATCCTGTCTGTACTGGTTACTTAAACAAATTTGGTCTGGATTTCATCTGAAAAAAGCAAGGAGGGCCATATATGCCTTTTAAGAGAAAATTCATGTGTTTTTTTCAGTTTTCCTACTGCTTACTATATGATTGCAAGTACAGTTTATCCTTCAAGTTCATTTCGGCAGAATTTGAATCACCACTGGAATGCATGTGGTGAGCCCCTCATCAAAAAGAGCGCTTAGTAGTTTTAAGACTGCATTATGGCTTGGATTGATTTTGTGGTGACTTTTGTTTGGTTTCTTGTCATTGTTCCAGAAAATACAAAGATCAAAGTAAGAAAGTCATATTGATTGGCTCGGGTCTGGTCAAAAACTTGATTTGTGTCTTCTAATGTAACTAACATTTTGCAGATGGCTTGGTTCATGTTAAAACTAGGGATGCATAGAGACTGAATGATCAGAGGATTAGAACCAGCTGCATTTAGTTTGAACATATTTTTGTGCACATTCTGTCTAGCAAATTGCATAGAGCAGACTCTTGCTGTATGAATTCTAGCAAATGCCTAAAAAAAACCTGTGGAGACTAACTGAGAGTCTGCCCCTGTTTACTGCTGGTTACCTTTTCTTCAAAGAAACCGCACAGGACATGATGGAACTCATGAGTTCAGGTTCCATAAATCTCATCTTTGACTGTGAATTAACAGTAAAAAGGATCAGAGCTAAAGAAGTTACTTGAATAAAACTAGAATCCAGCCCAGTATCAGTAGGAGATCCACAAGATACCGGGATTGACTTTCCAGTTTCTTGCTTTACATTTTGTGCACCTTCATAAAGGGATTTGGAACAGTCTGATTCTAATTTTGTAATGTTTTGCACTGACTCTGCACATCTCTAAATGACTACACCAGATGCAAAATGATGAAGAATCAGCACCAGTGAATAGTGGATTCATCTGCTAGCAGAATTATACTTAATTATTTGCTTCTTCACATTCTGAGTATCATAATCTTTTCATAAAGTCTCAGGACACACAGAAATATCAAACACAGTATTAAAACAGACCATCAAGATTTTCACTGTTAAGCTAGATTTACCCCAATTTGTTAAATTTATTTAAAACTCTTTGAAGACACTAATAAAAGAACACTTAAATTATAAACGTATTCTGGAGATACTTTTTTTTATAATTTAAAATACCAGCATCCACACTTGCAGCAATGTTACTACTGTCGACTAGATAAAACAGAACCAGATTTCCTAGCATTAGTACTATGTAGTTTATTCTGTTCCAGGTTCTTAGGTTCATAACCTACAAAGTATTATGAAAAACAAGGATAAATTCATGCTTAGTGCCCATGAAGTCTTCTGTTGTTGATGTCAGCTTACACCGAAATTATTCTGGATGCTCATCTGCAAGGAAAATAATTTTCTGCAAAATTCTGAATTCTTTTGCTAAATTAATCTCTCTTTGCGTACATGTTTTAGAATTCAAATACATTATTAGTGATGCTTAGTAAGAGCAGTTAATTTTTTAAGGAGTGGTTCTTGAATAGGATAATCTCACCAGAAGAAGTTCAGGCTTACTAGGAATAAGCACTTTATATTTTTATGAAGTTCAGGGGCTGTTTCTTTGCATAACTTTTTTCCCGAAGCAGATCACTTATGGTAAAATCAGCATGCTTCTGCGATGCATGTTTTTCCCATAAACTTGAAGTCCCTTTACAGCATATGCTGATGCTTCTGAGAAACAAGGCTCTGTCTTGAATACAGAGCCAAACCAAGTTTTAACTTCTCATATATAAGGTTTATGATGCAGGCCAGGCCTCTAAAGCTGAGTGCAATTTTGCGTTAGGTATTCTAGCTATATGATTTTACTAAAAATGTAGCTTTAATCTTGTGTGCATGTATTTGTATATCAAAGGAAACTACAAAGCAAAGTCTTAACTCTGTCTTCATCTTGTCTTGGCAGTCTTTGTGGATTGCATCGGAGCTGTACAGGTTCACCCAGTTAGGCATCTCTCCCCGTTTTTGTACTAATTATCTCTTTAATTCTCAGCAGTAGCAAGTACAGTCTGACTTGCTGCAGCAAACTCCAGTGAGAAGCATTATTCAGCTCCCAGGAGATTCTTTTCTGGAAGTCGTATTTTATTTTTTCTTTTGAATATTAGTTTAAAAGGAAAATGTGGCTCTTAAAATTTCTCAGCCATACCAGAGAAGGTTGGAAGGCATTCAGGCCCAGAATTCAATAACAGCCTCCATACTTGTGCAAAGAATTATTTCAGTATTTGCTTGCTAGCAATTTTTACTATTTTTAATCAGGTGTCTCATCAACTTTTAGCAGGCTTCTACTCGCAGAATGAAATCAACTTACGGAAGACTTTAACAAATATGTGTATTTTTCTTCTCTTTTGGTCTGTTCAGTTTGCATTCAGCTTAGGTTTTTGAGATTCACACCAGGCGATATGGAAATTGCTTTTAACTGATACCTGAAATTCTCTGGTGATCAGATTTCATATTTCAGAAAAGACTTCTAATTTCCTCATCAATATTACAATATTTTATGACAAGAATAATGATATGGTAGGAATATAATAATATATTGACTATTGTAATGCAATGTATATTCTATGATATACATTGTATTTTAATACCATATTTGCAATAAAAATCTATAATTAAGCTTTATAGTCTTTTCTGAAATGTTGGTCTGTCTCAAAAAACAGATGAGTCTATCATTAGACATCTGCAAAGCTGCAGCAATTTTCAGAAGCAGAAAATGCCACACAGTGTTTCTATGCTGAAATAATCATAGCGAAACTTCTGTTTTTGAAAAGTACATCTATCAAGGAAATAGATCTGATCTTAGATTTGCTTGCACAGCACTTTGCAAGAGAGGGCATGGATCAGTTGGGCAGGCACTAACCTGGACCATGAAGAGCTCTCCTCAGCCTCTCCTGGGGCACTCTGAGCAAGCAGCTCTGCTTCTCCGCATTGGGATCTGACGGAGGGATTCCCATCCTGCGTGGGATCAGAGGGGCCCTGTTGCTCTGCTTACTCAAATAGTCATGGGAGTACTGCATGAAAAGTACTCAGCAGCGAGCAAATACATCTCAACTCACCAATGTGACATCAAGAGTAGATATTTCAAACTTTCTGTTCCAGCCTTTAAAAAGCAAACTGATTTGGGAAAATATTCTTCCTGATTTTTTTTTTTTTCTCCAGTTCCAAACCATTGACTGCTACTGATGGATCACATAAGTAGGTCTACACTAACAGCTGCTGCAAATTACAGTATTACTGAGAGGAAAACAATCCGTAAAATTTTAGCTTAGTCTGCTAATGTAAGTATAAAGTAGGAATGAAAAAAATTAAGCAAGTAAAGACATATTAAATTTAAAAAATCTAGTCCAGCTCTTTTTCCATTTACTTGCCAAGACTGGAAGACTGATTTCATGTTGTTTTTTGTGCACTAGCCACTTGGGACACTGTCACCTAATCTTCTCCATGAACCTCCTGAAACCTGGCTGACAAGGATCTCCATCCCCAGGGACTCACATCACGAAATGGTTGTGCAGAGAGGTGTCAGTGAACACGGGTTCATTTTTTAAATGCAAACCACATTTCTAGCGCCTCAGTTTCAAGACTAGCCAACGTCTTCAATGTAAGTACCAGACAGTAATAAAAAGAGATAAGTCTGATGTTGATTAACTAGAGGTTTTGTTGTGAAATAAGGCATGAGATTTAATGATTCTGAGTAGCCAGGCAGTGTTGAGTTCAAGAAATTCCTTCACTGATTGTTTCACTAAGAGGGAAAATGAAGTATAGAGAAGGCCAGGTTGCATGATACGATGGCTTACATCATTAAATATATTATTAAGTGATATATAGTATATTATGTGATGCAGTTCCAGATTTATAAAATGGATCCTGAAACTCACTGGAAACTGGTAACACTCGATACTTTGTACATCTGGTTATCTGCAGAGTTGTTGAATTATGACCATGGGAACTTACTTTTAGGTATTCCTTTTTTGTTGTCGCTTTTTGGTTTGTTTTTTGTTTGGTAAATCTTGACCCCTGTATGTGAAGTTTTCTGGAGCATTCACAGATTATAGATATTTTCCCAATACGTTAATATTTCTGAGGGCTATATTTTGCCAGTGGATGCACTGATTAACTATGCCTGTGGGATACCCTATGGCCTTACTTTGGTACAAAGGCAATAGAGGTAAAATCATCAGACGTAAACTGGTAAGACAGCAGTGAAAGAGAACAAGTAGAAAGCAACAAAAGCATGAGAAGTGTCAGTGGGGAACAGAGTCACGGTCTGAAGGAAGAAACGCACCCGTTTCTGTGGCAGCAACACTTCATCTGCTTTATGGACAGTGTTGTGCTGCAGAAGAAAGGAGGGCTGGAGAGAGTGTGAGAGCTGACCTGGGAAGGTCTGAAGTCTGAAGTGAGGTGGGAGCCATCAGCAGAGCAACATCAATCTCTGCTGACTGGGGCCGCAGCTCTGAAGCCTCCCTTGACTTTGCAGTTCTGCAAAGATATCTGTTGGAATAATTTAACAGAAGCACAGGTTTATTTTAAAAAACTATCTGGAAATAAGAACAGCCAGAATCTGAAAGTCCCTTGCACAAAGAACGAATGTTTTTTTCTTCAGGCCTTGCTCTTGTAAGGTCAAAACTGAGGACCTGTAATACAAATATGCTAGTGACACTGCTCCATATGGCTTGATCCCAGTTCCCTGAGATCGCTGACAACTTCTTTTGTGTTAACTTAAATGGACTTTGGATAGGACCTGGTAATAATTAGAGTACAAAATGTCTGGCACTCTCAGGAAAACAGGTGGATGAATCCATAACTAAGCAAAAAATGAACTTATGCATATTTATTGTAGACAGCTGCAGGCAAAATCCCAGTGTTTCAACCCTACACAGCCTTTGTTATGTGCCTGCATTCCTTTGCACTAGCCACCTGTTATTTATCGGTTGCACCACACCAGCATTGCCATATGAGGAAGCATTGGCCGTGATTGATGTGGACACCATCCCCGGCCCATGGCCTTGCCCAGGGGACTCCCAGGGAAGTCAGGGACATCCAGTGTGAGAAAGGACTACAGGCTGGCTGCTGAGTGTAGCCCTTGAGTTGGATCTTATTTGGAATAAATACCTGTGGCTCTTCATCGCTTCTTTGAAAAGAAGGACAAATTTGCATAGAAAGGACAAATTTGCCTAGAAAAGCAAAGATAGCAAGAAAAGCAAAGATACCAAATCTGGTACCACACCCTCCACCCGTGAATATGCTTTTCCAACCTTTCTTGGACCAAATAAAACTATCAGTTGAGTGATTAATGAAACCTGGCTTAATATTATTTATCAAAAACATTTCAGAGATAAGGAGATTCTGTGATTAACTACATGAAAAAGAAGCAAGGCGTGTGTGTAGCACACACTAGGCACATAAGAATAATGTTCATGAAAAAAAACCTGCCTTAGCAATACTGTGTTGTCAATGCATTTCATGATCTGCTCTGCTTTGCGGCTCTGGAAAGGACTAGGCCTGCTTCCAATAAAAATGAGAGGCAAACCTTCATTTACTCCAAGAGCAGTAGGCTCAAGCTTTAAAAGACTCCTTTTGTTTCACCCACACTTACTGATATATGGCTGAATAACTCTAGAATATTTGGGAAATAGTCTTGCATATTTTCAGTAGCTCCTTTATACATTCTTAATTTACCGCCTACTCCCACTAAATCCACTGACATCAACCGCAGTCTTTTGTTGTTGGCTTCAGAAGGTTTTGCATTAGGCCCTATAATTTCACTTGAAAAATATAATTAAGGATGAAATCCTGATTTCTTTGAAGTCAATGACAAAACTTGAATTTTATTTCAGTATTAATGCCAGTGATTGCAAAGATAACCTTCCACTAGGAATCCAACTCAATTTATATAATTATATTTTCATGTATGTAGTGACTAATGTTTCCCCATTATTGTTTAAAAGAGTTTTCAAAGTCTATACAGCTACGTTTGCTTGCTTCCAGAAGCGAGAAATATTTAAGAAAAACTTCCTAGGACACTGTATGTCTTAATGAGATTATTTTTTACTTTCACTGTTTAAAATCAGCTCTGTCTTTTTTTCTGCTGTTTTTTTTCTTCTTTTCCTGAATCTGCCAGGGTAATGCTGAGATGGCCGTCAGTTGTCAAGATGATCTGAATCAGAGGCTGGTAAACACAGATGGAGTTTCACATACCAGGCACTGAGCATTGTAGACAGGCAAAAAAAAAAATCAGGAAAAGATTTTAATGTCCACCTCCTAATCTGTGTTAGCTTAATTTATTTCTCTAGGTGTTTGTATGTACTGGAAAACCATCATGACTTAGCATATGCCCTTTCACTGTTTACATAAATGACTTAGTAAAAGACATTTCTTCACTGTCTTCAAACATTGAAACTCCTATTTCTCACTACAGCTCTACCTGTTGCTGGTGGGATACGTAGTACAAGATTAGAATGATACCATGGGAATCTTAAAGCTTCTTATTCTTCCTTCCCTCCTTCTAAGGGATCATGATTGAACTGACAAATACATACCAGGTATAAATTTCCAGTATCTGTCTGTTTTTATTTATATGAGCTGTAATTCTCGTAGACCTTTTGGTAGTATTGTTCTGGGAAGAAGAGGGCTTCTCTTCCTCTGTTGGTTGTCAAATCATGTTTTTCTATCTTCTTTCATAAGAGTACTTTATTCCTCACCAAGCGCTACCAGTCAAAATCTAAGATATATTTTTAAACCCCGTAGAGTTTGGTTTTAACGGGACAATTTTTCATTGAGAATAGTGTTGAATTAGAGCAAGAAGTTGCATAAAATCATAGAATCATTAAGGTTGGAAAAGACCTCTAAGATCATCAAGTCCAACCATCAGCCCAACACCACCATGCCTACTAAACCATGTCCTGAAGTGCCACGTCTACACGTTTTCTGAACACCTCCAGAGAATGGTGGCTCAGCCACCTCCCTGGGCAGCCTATTCCAATGCAAAGACACATACACGACTCTGCAAGGGAAATGAACCACAAAAATGTGCCTTTCTAACACTAGAGATGAAGCATTTGCCTCTTTTTATTGCACATTAGCTGTGTCATTTTGAAAATAAAATAGAGCTACAGCACTCTGCATCTGCTGCTGGACAACATAGGTCAATCACAGGTATGTGGTGTCATACTGAACCCTCCTCAGTACCTTCTGTGAACACTCCAGATGCCTTGGGTGCATCTAGGAGAGAGGGTAACAGGTTAGTAATAGGCATTTCTCTGCAAACTGCCTCTTGCCTCCCTGACATCACTGTCATGGAAGCCAAAGTCTTGGATTTATGCATTCATAGGAAAGCCACCACCTTTACTTTAAAAAATGGAATAAAGTACCTCACATCCATTACGCATTAGGGGTTTCTGGGCAGGAAGCTATTGCTGGATAATTGGTGCTTTATAAATTCACACATTCTGTTGCTGTACCATATCCTCCCTTTGTAGTGAAGCCGTAAGTACGAAATCTCCATAAGCATTTTTCATGACAAGATCATCTGTCTAGATGTAATAACAGCTTTCTTCTTGGCCATATCTTATATATTTAACATTTTCCTACAGCTCTCACTCCCAAGATTTCCTTTTAAATATAAATTGTCTCTCAAATCCTCCTAAACATTGCTGTTATTGTTAATCTTGTATTAAGGCAAGTCAGTCTATGATGAAAAAAGTGCTAAAAAATTATAGAGAGACAGGTAATGTTACCTGCCATGCAAAAATGTTACCTGGCAGAAAAAGCTGAGGAGATAATGGTTAGATAAAAATCCCTCTTCCTCTTTTGCCATTGTAATGCCTTAATCACATCAATGGATTCCCTGCAACAGCCACCCTGACAGCAACCTGATCTTTATTCCTAATCCACAGCAGAAAGTCTGGCTGAACAATAGATCCCTTGTGCTTCCTCCAAAAAGACAAATAGATGGGAACACCGTCAGATCTGCTGTGCCAGTTAACATGAAATAGGATTAAAAATCACTGGAACCTGGATCCACTTCTGGCTCGTGCAAATCTAGGCATATTCCAGCAGCACGGAGTGTCAAACACAAGCTATGTGTTTATTTGTACTTACAGTGTAGTTCTCCTTTTCCTCATAGACTATGAATGTATGGATTGTTCTAATTATCTATGAAGAACACATTTTGCAAGAACTATTTCTATGCTAGCAAAATAACGGCAGTTATTATTTAAACAATGCAATCTGGAGTTTTAATCTGGATGCGCCAGTCACACCATTAATTTCTGTTTCATGATTCATTGCGTACAGTTCTTGGAATTATTTTTTATTTCAGTGGTCTTTTAAAATGTCCCTTTATTATTATTTTAAAGTCTAACATTTGGATTTGGTGAGCTTCCTAGAAAATAAACTTCAGTCCTGCTCGCTTCCATGCTGGCATCCTTTGGAGAATGCAGTGTTCTCTCCGGCGAGCCCTTGGAGAGCGGTGTAATGTTTTTAGCACGACAGCGTGTTTTCCTTTTCCTGTGCTCTGCTTGTCAACAGTACATTACCTTTGACTTTCCATGTCTCCAAACTGCTCCTCAAGCAGATTGTGTATACAATTTAGTGCTCTCCCCTCTTTCTATTTTTCCGCTTGTTGTGCGGAGGAGGTAACAAATCCTTCCCTCACCATCAAATGCCTCTCTTGCCAGTCACAGTCTTTAATGGTGTTCCTCGTAGCCCAAAAGGGCTACTAGTGTCCCTGAGAGGCAATGGAGTTAATTATTATGTTCGGCTCAGACTCTTGTCCTTTTCCATGCAGTCATCCCGCGTTTTCAGTTCACCGCAGGTACCGGAGGTGGACCCCGTGCAGGCAGACCCCCAGTGAAGATGGACACCTGCGTACCAGCTCCCGGGGGCACTTTCCCAGCAGTGCTAGCCCGACACCCGGCTCCTGACCCAGGACACTGCTTTGTCTCAGCCTACCCCCTAGTCTCTGCTCATCTGTGATTACAAAGCCTCACATATTCTCTTTATTAATTTCTACAACATTTGCTCTTTCAAGATGAGAAGTCTTGCAAAGAAATGCTTTTAGCAGGATGTTTTCAGAAAGAGAATCCAAAAAGGATGTGAATATAAATTAGGCAAATTTGATTACTGTTTGGAAAGCACGTTTTGGTACAGTTTGTGGCTGTTCTTATCCAGCAGTGCCGTGCACAGATGGAGGGAAATCATATGTATTTACAGAGGGAGAAAAGGATTTGGCTCTCTCCAGTGCCTTCAACTGAGTCTTAGGTACATTAGCTAACTAGAGTATATTAAATTCCTATCGAAAATTATTTCAAAAGCTCTCTGTGGACCATAACTGCCACTTCCTCACCATTTCACAGGCTGCTGAGTTGTGCCGCAGACGGGAGGTCCCCTTCCATCACTGCCTGCAGAGGCAGAGGTGGTGGTGGCAGTGGAGGTCCCCACAGCGCCCTGGGGCTCCCCTCTGCCAGAGGGCCCACAGAGCCAGGGGCTCTCCCGTGCTTCCCCAGATGCCCTCGTGTTGCTCATCCTCAGACTACAGGCGGGCTGTGGCAAGGCTGTACCAGGTCTCCATCATGCCCATCATCGCTGGAGCCCTTGGGCTCTGGGGCCAAAATGTGCACCTGAGAATCCTGGTGTCAGCAGGCAAAGCAGCTGAGATGAGAAGCACACTTCCCACCCCTCCAACCCATAGCTTTTATAAATAGATTTTGCTCATATTCCAAAGCTGAATTGTGCCCTGTTTTTTCTTCCACCCAACCCCTGATGCCCGCGCAGTCACAGGTCTCTCAAGGCTGAACCTTCAGGACATGGAGCCTGCAGCCTCTAGACCCCACCATTTCACAGAGAATTCAGCTCCCTCACAAGAGACATGCAAACAGAGGAAATGGTCCTTATTCCTTCTCTTTGCAGCGCGCACACGCTCCAGAGCAGCCAGACTGTGGCCTTCTGGTTTTCATTATGACTAAACACTGGAAGTGTGGTGTGCATTTTCCAGAAGGGGCATGTTGTGTGTTTAATTTATGAAAGTAAAGGAGAGAGGAAGAGTCTTCTAGATTCCTTCTGGTTCAGCGTTTTCTATAAATGCAAGAAGTAGGGTAATACTGTGCCATGTCTTCCAGTGATTATTAGCCAGATGTCTGTGTATATGCTGTTAAAAAGTATAATGTTATAAAAAAGACATGTGGCACTGTTCTTTTTATAATGTGGTTGTGTACAGAAGTCTTATTAATGTTTCTTGTTAAGAAGGACATATACCTAGAGGAAAAAAAGCTGCATTATGTGGATGCTATTTCAGTTCTGAAACCTAGATATTTTTAGCATCTTCATTTTTGGAATAACTTCTACCGTAGCTGTACGAAACTTAGAGATACACAATACGTGCAGAGAATGCATGAAAAGACGTATTTTACTTCAACTATGCATATGTACTGGGCTGCGTAGTACAGCGTGTGTATTGGGAACTGGCTTAGAGCTGAGACTTGGCAGTATGCAGGTGTCCACGGGACAGATAAATGAGCAGTTTGCACTGACGAACCCTGCTCTGCGCCTACAGAATTGTAACAAGACCTCGCTTGTTGAAAAAAACTCAGGAGAAACATAGGATGTCATAAACCTGATTCTTTTCTACTTTGTGCAAGTGTAAATCAGGAGTAAGGTTTTTTTGATCCATTGAGGTGAAGTTCTAAATTGAAGCAATGGGCTGTCTTTGTCTGATAAGTGAAAACTCCTGTCTGCTCTGTGCAAGCTTTTCACAGAGCAGAGGCAGTACACCTTGGCATGTGGGGCTTCTGCTGGGAGGTAATGCTTGAGCAAGCACGAGAAGCACCGGCAAAAAATTAATAAATAAAACTCCACCTTTAATTACTGATGGTGAAGATAACATCTTCCTTCCTTTAGCTGGAGCTGCTGTGGCCCAGGATTTGATCCTTTCTTTATGGGACATGGGCAGCATCCCAAACTACATGGCAGAGTCACTTCCTGAGGAAAGTTTTCTTCCCTAAGAAGGGCCAGAATTTATGCGTGTGAACAGCATGCCCCCTCAGCACAACAGGGACTGAAGCAGATGCACCAGCCTATGCATTCAAAAGTCGAAAGGCAGATCACAAAAATCACTAGAATGGTCAAAAATCATGAGATAGAAAAATACTAGCTGTGCAATTCTTTTCATTTGCTTTGGATTGTTAGAAGTTTTCGATTTTGTTTCAACTTTTCTCTGTAAGCCCAGGGGCAAATTAATTTTTAGATGAAACCTATAGGACTCTGGAAACCAGAGCTTAAAAACAAACCCAACAGGCCTTCAAATGGTAAGGGTTAGAAATTTTACACTCAAAATATTGCACGAGTAGCCAGGAAGGACTAGTTTATTAAAATTAGAATGAAAACAGAGGACATCAAATTAATTCCAGAACTTGATACTGCTGACATGATGAGGGAAGGTAAAGGACAATATAACTTACTAATACGATGCATATGTTTGCAGTGAATCTATTGTAATGATGGGAGGTTGCCAAAGACTTTAAAAAGCATACGCATACACAAAAAGCCCTTCTACAAGAGGCGAGCTAAGCATCTCACTGCAAATTCTGGAACTAATCATGAAGACTGTATTTCTTTCTTCCCTAATCTCATAGTGAAGTAGATTGGGTGTTAGCTTGGGAAGGAAAGCCTTACTGCCACCATGAAATAGTCTTAGGCTTCCCTTAGTACTTTACCTCACTCTTCCCCTTTCATTGAAGGAGCCATAGATACAGACAATATTTTTTCTTTCTCCTTCTTTCTTCCTGCGCCTTTGTTCTTAAGATTTTGCATGCACATTTCAGGATGTTCAAGGTATGTTTTGTAACTAGGGGGGAAAGCTCATGAATGCTGAGTACAGAGGCCAAGGAGCAGCAGGGCAGATATTGATGAGAGTCTGTAATCTCTGCTGTGTTTTGGAGGATAGGAGGGAGAGGCCAGTTGTTGTGTCCAAGTGGCCTTCCCTCTAGTTCGTGCTCCCATGAATCCTATCTGCTCGTCATTGTAATGAGGAAAGCAATTAAATATGTTCAAGTCGGGGTGCTGATGTTCTTCAAAGCAAAGCGACCATGCACACCTAGAGGTGGGGGCTTCCCCTGTGCCAGTGTCACCTCTGGGGGCACAGCCGAACCTGCGCCAGCTACACCAGAGTCTGAGTCGCGCCGCAGCGAGCTGATGGCACCAAGCGTCACTCACCAGGTATCATAAGGGTACACAGGAGCAGAAGATGCTGGCTTTGAGGAGCGGGATAGCCTTGTATTCACTCCTCTGGGAATAACCGATGGTGCTTCCCAACTAACAGGGCTTTGCTGGAGGTAGCCCGGGTACCTCAGGAGGGTGCCGCCCTGAGCACCCCGCAGCCCCTGCACGGGGCTGCTGCAGCCACTGTTTTCCCATTTACGAGCAGCCTATGGATGGCTCCGCAGGATCCCAGATCTTCTCCTCAGGCGAGAGGAGCTTTAGAGAGAGCAGAAAAGAAACATATTTTCACAGCATGGAGGAAAAGAGAAAGATGAGGAGTGTGGCACTAAAGAAGGAAGAAAATCTTAAGGGGGAAAAAGAAAAGTTGGCAGCAGGGAAAGCCAAGTCCAAGTACTAGCCTGTGGGTTGCGCGAATTATCTGTGCAATTAAGATAATAGCTTCCAGGGCAGTTACTGTGGAAGAAGTCCCATAAGACTGCAAGAGAAATCGTTAAAAAAAAATTCCAACTACAGAAGAGAAAAACAAAATGATACACAGATGAGAGATCCCATTTTGTATTCTTCAACAAACCATGCTCTAGAATATGTGATGATTTTTTATGTCTTCAGTATTTTTCTTTCCACTTCTAATTGAGAGTTTTCTCTCCGCTTTTTTTTTTTTTTGTTTCCTTTTGGTTCTGTGTGCATAAATCATCATGGCTGGCACCTTCTTTTTGACCTCGTCTGCACTAAGAAGTCTCATGCAAAGTAGTTCATGATATGGTGGCAACATCTGAACCATATTTCACATGAGTGCTCGTATATCATTGTTTGCAACACTGTAAGTGCACGATTGCTGGAGACAAGTACAAATTACCCTGCTGGAAGGATAGCTGGTGAGATTTATGTCATATTGTTGCCTGTTCTTCCAATAGGAAGTTCTCTTTACTCTAGAAGTATGAGCCCTCTGTTAAGCAATGTACTACATGGCCAGACATACAAAGTCTAGCCTCTCTGTCTTTATGGTGCAATACCAAAATATGCTACAATACCTGACATAGCTCCAACTGAACCAGCTCCAGAACTGGGAACAGTTTAGCTGCATCAGCACAGTGGTATGCCCAGGCTAATTAAATAGGGCAGAGGCTGCACTGATACAGCTGTATTGTTCCTGAAACCAAGATACTATCTCAGCAAAGAGCTGCACTGTGCAACACAGATAGGCTCTTTAAGACGGATGAGAGATCTACGGAGACACCCTTCAAGATTCAGAGATGAGCACCAATGTAAGAGTTTTCATCTTACCTACCTGTTTTAAATATTGGCACAATGCTAAATGATTTTCGTCTCTCTTCCCGGGTTTTCCCCTACATTCCAAGAGCTGCTGAAGAAAAACAAAAACCCACAACCAAAACTGACTCAAGGAGGGAGCTCCGAAAAGTCCTCATCCAGTCCTTGTAAAATTCTTGAATAGAAATTGTCCAAGCCTTCCCACTACTATCAGACATTCTTGCTTGTTTATTGTTGTTGAAAATTTGGCCACTTCCTTGAAGTTGACCATTTTTTCCAATACATGCGTTGAACGACTTCGTCCTTTCGCTCTTAATCGTTTAAAGATCTCTTCTCACTGTTCTTAACTGTGCTGGCCTTAAATTTTTTGCTTCCCTTTTCAAGTTTTTACAAAGCTTTGTAAAATGCATTTCCGATGCATATTTCTATCACAAAATTCATTTATCCTTCCATGGGCTAGTTTTAAAATTTCGAGGCTGCTTTCTGCATTCTCTGTGCTGACTCTGCTTGAGTCTTCCAGCTATGCAGAATGTTTCCCAGTTCTTTTCCCTTCGACAGTCATGGCTTGCTGGCCATTTTCTGCCTTCTGCCATATGAAGAGTAAGTTCATCCTCTTCCACGTCCTAGTTGTAAATGATGGAGCCTCCCAGCCGATTTCTTGTTGGTCAGTTCTTTCTACATTGAACTGAAGAAAGTGATGCTTCCTGAATACATTTGGTCAAGACCCCCTCAGTTTTTGTGTTGGTCTCGGGTAGTGTTGGAGCTTTCCTGTGGATCCGGGCTCAGCAGGCTTAGCAGAACTGCCAGGAACTGACTTCAGGGAAGAAAACATGCTAGGCCAAAAGCACTGTTACTGGCTGTTGTATGACTGCATATAGAGGTTGCTTGGGAAATATTTCAAGCAAATTAAAATACCTGTAGAACTTTCTTATTTGTTGCATCTGTTGATAAGAGAACAAGGGATCATTAAAGACTGTATAGCCTCACTCTCTGTCCTCCCACAGACAGTGGCCAATAGCAGATCCTGGGCAGAAGCTGAAGAACTGCCATGGAGTATCTCTCCCAACTCCAGAAAAGTTTGGCTTGGAGTCTTCCTGTCCTAGAGGTAATGTTTTTGATTTTCCAGCCCCAGATGTTTACTTACATATCTTAATCCACCCACTTTATGAAATCATGTCATCCTTTAGGAACTGTAGTGCCCTGTGACACGGAGTTCCACAGCTCAGCCAGGCACTGTGTAAAACATTTATGTAGAGAAGGGCTGAAAATGTGCCAGTCAGTTCAGTATTCTATGTGGCTTCCCTCCTGAGCTCTACTGTGTCGCTAAAATGTAGACAAGACAAATACAGAAACATCATCATCTTGAGTGGAGGGATCTGCAAGTTAAACCAGTGAGAAGAACATACAAATATAGATGCCTGTTCATGAAGCCTTGAAAATTTTCTAATGAATTTACGATATTTTACAAAGAGCTGAAGAACCCTTCTTGAGATGGCAGTTCATGCCTTGACAAGGCATGGAAAGAGATGAGGAGTTGTTGGAAACATCTACATGGTGTGCAGGGCAGTATAGTCCAGAGCCTCAGCTATTGCAGAACCTCTTCAGTTGGCGAATGGTTTGGTTGAAACATAAAATGAGACACCAGAGTGCTATCCAAAATAGCTGATATTTCTAATAGATCTAGTTAGCATCAGTAACTGTACATCATTAAGGACTGTCAGGAGGTACACAGGATAAATTCAAAAGCAAAACCAACCCTCTCCCATCCACTCTGTACCAAAAGTCATTTCCCTTTATTCGGGCCCAGTACATAAACAATCAAGAAATTCTGTTTCCAGATTTGCTTTTTGCAGCACGCTGACAGCAAGGATTTACTGGTACTAAGATTTGCATATTTCAAAGAAATGAGCTCGCTTCTGGAACCTGACCTAATAATGATTATTTTCTTTTGAAGCTTAATCATATTCTATGGCCAGCAAACAGAAATGATCCCTTGTGCGCTCCCCCCTACAACTCTATCCAGGCAGCTCCACAGGCATTGCACCAAGTGTGAAATCAGAGAGATACTGACTAAATTTATCATTAAAACAGAGTTGGGAAAACTGCCATCTGGACATGGATAGCATATAGGCTAAACAAGTAGGAAGCGTATTTACTAAAGTATGGTTTAACTTATTCATCTTCACCTGTCTCCCTGTGATACCTTCATAGGCAAATATTGTGCAAGTGCGGTCTATCACAGCAACGCAGAATGAGGGAAGGGAAAAACGTTTCTAACTCGGAGAATATATCTTATAATCATTAGCCTGTTTAAGAGGAGTAGTCATGCAAGTGCCTAATCCAGGACCCCCCTCAAATTTGCAGCTGTACTCTGGCAGCGGATCAGGTCTCCTGGGCCATGCCTTGCTTGTACGTGTATCTGCATACTTTCAAATTTAAAAATAGCATGGGGAATCATGTCTGTCTGTACTTTCACTTTCTTGATAAGGGTTAGACAGTGACACCCTGTGCATGAGAAGGTAGGGGCAGAAAGGCATCCTCTTCCACGTCAGTCACCGTATCAGACCCTCCTAGCACATCCTGGATGTCACCTGCACCCATGGGAGCAGGAGGAGCCAGGCCAGCGCTGGACACCCGCTTTCCCAGCTTGTCAGCTGAGATGCCATGCAGGGTGGTCAATGTGCAGTATCACTCTTCAGATGAGCCCACCGATACAAATAACCTGTGATAAGCCCTCGGGAAGTAACACAAAACAGTATTCCCAGGGGAAAGCATGCATACGTGTAGCTTCATGAGAAGGAATTTCCTGGTACTTGACTTGCCTTGTCTCCACCATCAGTCCAGGCAGAGAACTGTCTTTCTACCCGGATTATAGCTGAGATGATTGTAATTGTTCCCTTATTTCTTCCTGAATGGTTCTTTCTATTGGCTTTGTTGAATTACTCATGTCCTCATCATTTATTTTTTTGCATGTGAAATAAAATCAGGCGTTTTCATCTCTTCACATAATGAAGGCCTACAGATCTGTAAAAAATTTCATTGTCCTAGTCTGAACATTTCCTTTTGTGTCCTTTGATTAGATTAAATATGCTTGATTAACAACAATAACACACTAGGACTAAAGAGTGACATCTCTTGTCATGCATAATAACTCTTGGACTCCTGTGGTCATTTCCAAGAAATAGTTTTTCCTTGCCTTTATTTCCTTTTTTTTTTACTTCTCACTTTTCCTCTTCTCAATATTTTTTTCAAAATTTAATTGGATTTATTTTTAGGCATGTTTTTTGTCTCAAACCAAATGATGGTTTTCCAACACAGATCTTCATTTAGAAGAAAAAAAAAGGCTGCCCAAGAACAGCTTTGCAACTATATTTGACCTGCTTTGTACAATAGCCACTGCCAAAAGAAACTTCTGCTGGGTGGCTTGGTAATCACACTAGCACTGCAGCATGTTTAAATTGCTCTGCAGATGACAGGTAAAAATAAGTGAGCTAGACATAAAAGCAGAGGGTGAGTAAAAAAGCAGGCAAGAGAGAGATGTCCTCAAATAGATTACATGGGTCAAGTCATGCAAGTGCTTTTATTACTGCTGATTAATTCTGTCAGCTGTTCTGTTAATGTGCTGCATGGCATGAGCGGGCACCAAGCAAAAGTACAGGGAAGCTGAGGCTATTCTCTAAATAAGGATGTGGCCCAGACTGCTTGAAATGGTGTGTGTGTCTGTGCCTGGCAGAGTGATGATGGATAATAACAGGATGAGAATGAAATCTCTGTTGCTGCGCTTTTGCAATACAGATACATCTCTCTCCAGACTCAAGGAATTAGAGGCAGGTTTTGTATTGCCAACCCCGAGCCTTCAGAAATCTTGAGACGGTCTGGCATCATGTATTTTTTAAAATAATAACTGTGGGTTCTGGTTTTGGTTACCCTTTATTTACTGGACTGACAGCATTTCATTTTCAAACCTCCTACTTCCGTAAGGGCTAGAACCATACTTAATAAAACAGAAAGCCAAAACCTTGCAGTGTGCCAAGAGCTGAAAACTTGGGAAAATTACAAAATGAGTGAGATTCTGATAACATTATGCAAGCTAACCTGTCTGCATGGTCAGACCTCAGAATGGGAAGCACAGCGAGAAAGACGCATGCAAGCTGTGACATGCTTAATTTGTGAAGATTCAGCATTCAGGAAAAGGGCACCCAAAAGACTTTGGGAGGTGGCTGCAACACAAACCTGGTGTTTAAACCAAGAAGGCATTTAAGAGAAGGTGAGGACTATGGAGGGCATAGGCAGAGCGGCGCCCAGTCTGCTGGATGTGGCCACCAGCTCCAGGATGAGGAAAATGGGCGCAGGCTGCAGTGTGGCAGCTTGCTGGAGTGGTCTCTTCCCCGGCGTGGTGGGTAAGCAGTGGCTTTGTTCGCCATGAGCAGCATCCCTCACTGGGGAGCCGGGCTGGGAGTGATGCTGAGTCCTTCTGGCACAGCAGCATCTGCCCTGGGTTGTCACCCACTGCCGTTGTCACACGCGTCCTCCATCCCTCTTGTCAAAAGCAAGGCGTGTGCCTTGCTGCAATGATGGGAGCTCTTCCTCTGCTGCAAACACTTGGGGTTTTTATCCTTAAGGAAGCAGTCTTTCCCATCACGGAGGCGACAACCATAAGCCAGCACAGCCTACCCAGCCTTCCTGTGATACGTGATCACCCTGTGGCAGTCCTTCTCACTTCAGATGTGTGATGGGGACTTTAAGTGTTGCAGGGCCCCAAAGGAGCTAACCCTCCCTCCCAGCTGCTGCTCCTCTCACCTACAGTGTTCATCCCAATGTGCACAGAGAACAGAATAATAATTTTTTAAAAATGACTGTAGCCAGGAAGTTGGATATTTGATGTCTTTTTATACCAAAACTTTCGCCATCATTTTCCTCTGGACTTATGCCCCCTTATACAGTTCCTCTGATTCCTGCACCCTGAGACATATGGCTACGTGACACAGACAAGTTTGTGGCGTAAACTCAGTCTGCCAGATCAAAATCCAGTGAGAGGGTAACTTGTTTAATGAACTGCTAAAATTCCCTGAATAACAAAAAAATCCTCTCTGAAGAGTGAGGTGTGGCTGGGGAAGAGAACAGGCTGAAAATGGTTTCAGATGGTGCATTGAATAGGAGTTTGTGTTCCTCAATGCTTGCTCATTTCTTCCAAATATGCCAGCTAGTCTAATAAAAGAAATTGTCTTACCCTAGAAACCTTGCCTTGCCTTGCTTATATCCACAGTGATAACCATCTGCTATTGAGAGACACTATTGTGATGAATAACTTGGTATTATTTGAGAGTGTCTGCTCCTGCAGCTCCTTGCTGCTGCAGGAGACTTCTCCCTTGGTTTTAGTAGTAGTTTGCATGGGCTAAGGGGTTGCTGAGGGAAACTCAACGCTGGCTAAGGGCTTGCTATTGTTTCAATTGCCGTTTGCTTAATAAAAGATGCCCCATGTCCAGCATGCTGCATTTCAGCCCAGAGCAAACCCCTCTGGTCAAGTCGTGCAGGATGGAAACCTTGACAGTCTCAACTGTAAGCGGTACAACTGTGTGCTGCCGTAATGAGCAACAGGCAATGGGAATGTCAAGTCACCAGAATCTGTTTTCATCAACACAGGTGCTATTTAACAGGCAATCTTTTTTTTTTCTCTTTCCCTGTGGCCATTAGGAAATTGTCTCCCCCCCTGCTAAAATATGGGTATGGTTATAAATGAAAGAAGAATGACAGTATTTTAAATATTGATTGCACTAAGTTTCTCCACAGGTGGGAAAAGAAAAAAGAATGACTATACAGCAGGAAATGCAGATGTTGCAAAATGCTGCCTGCTTTCTGAATTTCTCTGAGATAATACACGTTGCTGCTCAGTCTGCAAATAAAATTGTGTCATGGATGTGGGTCATTTTGGTGCCTGACATCTTGCAGACAAGTTTATTCTCTGTGACTTTGTGAAAGGATATTAGGGTAGTTTTATTTTCTCTTTTTCCTTCTCAGGAATGGGACTGGGGGCTGGATTTGAGTGGCAGGAAACGACAAGCTGGCTGGAGGGGAGAAGGATAGAGGCTGAACGGCTGAGAATGTGGCCAGAAGGCTGAACACTTGCAAAAATGGGAAGTAACGGTATGTGCTGGCAGACACTTGAAGAATTAATTTAGCAGCTCTCAGTGCAGCTAGAAGTGGTGTTAATTTTTCTAAGGGGGCTGTAGTTGTTCAGCAGGCTGGGGGGGGGAAGTGACTCCAAATTACAGGAGCAGGAGCAGGAGCACATACCACTCACAGGAGACAGGACAAAGAGCAGAAATGAAGAATTACAGGGTGAGAGATTGCATTGCTTAAGGAAGATACTGGGTGTTCTTAGCACACTGAATGAATGAATGCCTCAGAGAGTGGTCTTCTCCTCCTCCATCTTATCTCCCCTGTCTATGTTTGACGGTTCTCTAAACTCAGCTTTGCAAACTTTCAGCCTTTTCATGCCCAGTCATGGGGCAGCAAGTAGGCCAAGGAAGGAGCACATCTGCCCAGATGCTGGGGAAAGATAGGCTGCCACCAGTTCCTCCATGCTGTCCTGTCCTTCAGCCCTCTCATCCCTTCCAGAGGAAGGGTAGCCATGAACCCTGTAGCTGATACCAAGGACCTGGCACTGCCAAGCCCCACATCAGTAGCAGGTGATCTTTCTGGCCACTCGACTTCACTTGGTTTTGGCAGAAGATACTCAGAGATACCTGAAAGTGAAAGGAAGTTAAAAGACATTTTGCTTGCGACAACAAAAAATCATCTCACCGCTGATCATTTTTGTAACTAAAAACAGGCTCTGAATCGGAGATAACATGAAAACTCTTTTTAACAGATACCATGCTCTTTCTGAGTACTTGACCCCTTTGTTCTGGCAGACTACTCCAAGTTTTCTTACGTCCCCTTTGTAGCCCTATTTCGAAGTCAACCAGGCTCAGCTAACATCAGATCTCACTGTGTAGAAGAAAAGCCTTGAAATCTGATCTGCCAAAAGAAAACATACCCTAACTCTGGAAAATAATTTCAGAATATGGACTTTGGAGCCTGCCAGTGCAAGAATAACAGAAGCAGAAGGGAAAATGCATACGACATTGACAGCTTGTATATTTTATTCCTGATGCAAAAAGACAAATCACTACATTAGTGAGCATGCACCAGAATGTGATTAAATCTAAACCCAGCTTACTCACCTTCTTCAATGTAGGGGCTTGCACAGAGCTCTTTTCTGGGTACTTTTGTTTGTACATGGAAAAATAGCTGGTATCTTGTCAGAAAGCAAGGCCAGGTAACATATGCACTGCTTTTTACCCAGCTCTGTACGTGTTTAAATCCTCGGAAACATAAAATTTGAATTTGTTACGAAACAGCCACAAAAGCATCCTGAAAATATTTGGGACCACACTCAGCAACAACAGAAAGTTTTTTTTTCACACAGCTTCAGAAACAGCAAGCGCAGCACCACTGTGCAGGTTAATTAGCTTGTAAATGGGTACAATGACTCTGACAGTCTGTCTTCTCCAGGAAAGACTCTTTCAAGTTGATATAAATGAGATTTGTTATTTCATGCAAAGGAAAATAAGACTTTGGAATCATTAATGAGAACTGTGAGAAAGAATGCTACCTCTGCTAAATGCAATGGATTTTGGGAAGTGTTCATTCTAGGTGCATGGTCATGTAATGAAGTACAGTTCTGCTCACTAGCTGTCAAAAAAGGTTTCCAGTTGCTACTGTAAGCAATACAAATAATAATATGGGTACACAAAATAAATAGAGTTGTTAAATATTAACAATAATGTAAACAAGAGCAGAATCTGGTACAAAAAAAAAGAGAACACTCTGCAGACAAGAGGTAAAAGGACAGCATCATAAAAAACCAATGGTTTTTAGAACACTCTCACTATTCATCATTTAGGGCTATTTAGTGATGTAAAGCTTCTACAATATGTATGGAAGCTGACTCTAGACAATTACATAGCTGGGGAAGAAGTCTACTGAAGCTAAAGTATACAAATCACAGAGGCTCTGTTTGTGGGAATGGCCATTAGCGGAATGATCCCTAATATTATTTCCCTGGAAAATCACAGTTTGTTTTGCACAGTACTGTAGAGCAGCACCTTATAAGTTCCTCTCAGGCAAAATTTTCTCTGACATCTACAGTATCTCAGCTGAGTAAAAACTGAAGTCTAAACTGCATAAAGCAAAGAGAGAAAGCCCAGTATGCAGATCCAATGTCTCATTCTGTGTGCTAACTCTTGTCTTGCTTGATCTGTTACCCGTAAATCAGTGAAGCTTGGTGTGAATTTTTGAATAGGACTTTTCAGGGAAAATCCCGGGTGCTGCAAGAGTCAGTAGGTGGCATGTTCTCCTCTGAGTCAGCCCTCAGTCACACCTCCAGAAAGTTTGGAGGGATTGCTGATAGCCTGGTCTCTCAAGCAGTGTTGACCCAAAGCCCGACCACCTCTGACCAGGGGGACCAGGACCTGGGTCGCTGCCGATGCTGGTGGGCACCTTTCTCCATCACTGCTCTGGCCCACTGCTGGATTAAGACATTTTCCTGTGCGGATACTGATGGTAATATTGGTACCCTGGCAAAAGCTCTGATTCACCCGCTGTGGTTTTCTTTGTGGAAAGTTTTCGATCAAGCTGTAAATTAATTACAGTTCAATGATCACTGTACTTGTCTATAGTGCCTTCAACTGCCTTTTCAAGAGAGTAAGGCTGTGCCTTCTTCACCTATCCCAGATTATTATTGTTGTTATGCGGTGCTGAACTGGCTGTTAAATAAACAATTGCCAGGCAAGAATTTCCGTCTATTATTTTGCTGCATCCTTCAAGTTTCCTTTGTATGAGCAAAGGCAAAGGTTTTGGCCAATTGAAAGAAATCATGTGAAATTCAGTTACCACTGAGTTTTGGTATCTTGAAATAATTCCTCTCCTTTTACATCTATGCTTGCATATGTTTCAGAAATAGAATTACAGAAATTATCTAGACTTACAGATTGACCCCAAACAAGATTCTCCGTATTTCACATTTGAGACTGCAATTTTGATGTTCCACAGTTATAATGCTTCAGAGAATAGATCTTTACCAAGACTTAAACAGGGACGTAAGCTGTGCTTGGAAAAAAATAGAACGAGCAGAAAAGGATCTGCTTTCTGCATGTGTGGCACAAATACATAGGTTGGCAAGGAGCTTCTGGGCTACTTTATTTTGATAAAAATGAAAACAATAAGGCAGAAATACAGGCTGGGCCATATTTCAAATGGCAAGGTCTGATGTGGAGTACACTGACTGTGTTTGAATCCAGGATTTTACTTAATATCTTAACATTTGAAAAATGGTATATATAATATTTTTCTTTCTGATGGAACTGACTTTGTCTTCTTATTTTTACCTGTTGTTGCTTTAACCTTCCTCTATCACATAAGACGTAAGAAAGGCATGATTTGTAGAGAGTAAAAAAAAGATATTCAGAAGAAGTCCAGTGGACACAAGGACAGCTTATTTGTTTCTTCCTATAGCAGCACCAAGTCTAATAAAATGTATTGCTTCTGCTTACAGAGCTTGCTTCAACTGCTGCATAATTGCTGCTATCTGAATACCACATTCTGTGCTCTGTTAACGTCATGGCCTTTTGAGGCTGTAATCATTAAAAATGGAGCTAAGCTATCTCAAAGTAGGAGAAACACATGTAGTTTTCAGATCACACACAGTTTTTTTCAGGCTGGTCTTGGCATATGCATGTGTTTTCAAAGTACTTAATGCCAGACAAATCTGAATTTTGTCAAGGTGTCATGGAATAATCAGTAAGGCAAGATGCCAAAATCAATACCACCCAGGAAGAGACAGATTTCCCATCTTACAGATATCTTCCGAGGCACGGCAAGTTCTCCACCCTACACATCTCTGCATGGATGCACAAGTCACCTCCTGTTGAGGACAATCAACCCAAGTAATAGTCCTGGAGAAGACAAATGAATTCCACATTAGTCTATAAGTGCTATATCATTGTCTAAGATCATGGGTTTTGGTGCTCTGATAGTTAACAGTAAGTTAGGCTCAGATCTACCCGCATATGTTTCATTATTAGCCTGGATCAGAAGCAGGTTTCATGCAAACTTGGGCTGGAGGGGCCATTCCACCTTGCTCAGCCTCTTAGATCAGCCTGATGTTTTCCACCTTCTGCAGATGTTATCCCGTGTGTTAATTCCCTCTTCCGTCTTCTGCAGTTTGGCTTCATCCTTACCACAGTGGGGCCATCAGCTCGGCCACCACTCACCCAAGGTTTCTCTCTGCCTCCATGGAGGGGACAGCACTGATCTGGGGCAGACACCAAGCCTCAGATCCACACTTACACAGTGCCAATACGTTTTCCCTCCTGCAAGTGCAGGCTTGCAGCCTGGGTGCGGAGTGCAGTGGTGGGATGAGGCCAGTGTGTGCTGGGCAGCCGATAAAAATTCTGTAGGTAGAGGGAGAAGTTTGACCTAAGTTATGAGCTCAGGTTCTTCCTTTCTTTGAAAGGGAAATTTGGTACAAGTCAACCCCAGGAGGTATATTTTCAGAGAGGAAAAGCTGAGGCGGCACCCATACCACCACGGGTGTGCGCACCAAAGCTGATAAGCCTCTTCACGGATAATTTCCCAATTACTCACACGTACTTCATGCATCTGGGGCCACAATGGATCTGTACCTATGCTTCCAGCAAGGGTACACATCCGTACCATATCATTACTAAGTGAAACTGATGAGCCAGCCACCTGACTGAAAGAAACATTTGGGAGCTGAATAAAACATGGTTACAGTGCTGCTAGGTTTGTACATGAGTCTGAAAACAGGCTTAATGTTGGGGGGGTGTTGTGAACTTGAGCTTGTAGAACTGTGGAAAGTGAAGACTTCTAATGCTCACCTTCCCTCTTCTTGAGGACTCAAGAGAAAAGTCTTAGAACAGTCCCTCAAGGTTTTATTTTCTTAGACCTTTAGATGACAGTGCCTGATGCTATCCTTCTCTGTTTCCAGAGGGGAAATCCACTTGATGCTCACCATAACTGCAGCTACAAATCCACTTCATAAACCTGCTGTCACTAGACAGGGCTTTTTTAAAAAGTAGCAGTAATCAATTTTCTGAGTGTTTAAGCTTGAGAGATTCTTGCAGTCAGTGTGATCTTATGGGAGCTGATGTTTCCCGGATGTTATTACCGAAATGCTGCAGCTGCGTTTTTAACTGTTAGTGGTTTGGAAGCACTTTATTTTGCTGTTCCTCACTGAGTAGCTTTCACATGGGACATGGTAACCAAGGTGCTGCAGAGCCCTCTGGCTTAAAGATCCAGCAGAGCTCTTGAGCTTGGTGCTTAAGTGATTCATTCGATTAAGATATTGTCTAAGAATCCCTTGCAGAATCATATCAGCTGCCCAAAGTCTCTCAGATAATAAGCAGCAACTCAAAAAGTGAAGATTTCCACTCAGCATCTGCCTTTTCACAAGACTTTGGAAGTTTGCTATGCACCAATGTAATCACGCACCCTGAAAATGCCACAGGTTGGGGGATCAGACCATAAACAACTGTACCATAAATGCACTAGTCATTAGTCACCCTATGTTATCAGTTTATTATTCTTTTATCTTTCCTTCTTTAAAAGCTGTAGTCATCCAGTCATCCAACATGTCTTGGATCTCTCTGAGTTTTCAGCTCACTGAATCAAAAGTGCTGGCGTTTCTTTGTGTAAAAATGGATGCAATTTTCTATCTGTTCTTGGTACCTGGGATGGAGCCTTGGGACAAGCAGGCCTTATTTGTAATGCATTTCTCTTAGGGAATGTGCTTGGTCTCACTTTTGACAAGTTTCAAGCCATTACATATCTACAGAAACTGTATGATTCCTCACCGAACCAGGAGACATCCTTGTCATTTAATTGCATCTTGAACTCTTACTTAGAAACCTGAAGCAGGAATAGAAAAGTGATATGAAATGTTATAGAAAGGCTTGTAATTTAAAACAAAGCCAAGCTCTTGTACCAGCTCCTCCTACAGCTCCTTCCCCTTAAGCAACTCTAGCGTCCTGGAATTATTTCTCCCATTTTTTGGTTAGCAAAAAAGACAACCTTGTTTGAAGGGCTATTCTTTTAGAGCTTGTCAACACTTTCTAATATATTTATTAGAAAGTGAACTTGAATTTAATTAAAGAAGTTAATCCCAAAAATAATTAATTAAATTGAATTAAACTGCCCTGTAGACACTGTTAAACACACCACTGTGGTTGTCAGTGCTTATTCCTTCTGGAAGAGTAGAAGCATCTATGTGGGAGTTTAATTTAGTTTAAGCAATCCACTTTAAAAAGGTTTAACTTTCCTGGGTGTCCTCACTTGTACAAGCACACAGCCCTCTCAGAGGTTAGCCTGAATTTAAATATTATGGTGAGATGTTTCTCCTGTAGTGACTATTGGGCTAATTGGGCCAATATTCTGCTTCTCTCTGAAGTTGGTGAGATGTTTTTTCCCCATCCAGAAGGTCCCCGTAGAAAGAGGGAGGAAGGCAGGGACTGGAGCTAGGTTTAATTGGGGTGCACAGCGTACCGGCTGGCAGGCGCTGCTGGTCAGCGTGGTGCCCCTCCAGGCACCCTCACCAGCTGCCTTGAAGAAGGAGGGCACAGCGGGCATCTCCTCCTTGGGACCTTACAGACAAAGAAGTGGATGAGGAAGTGGCTCTCCATAAAGCTCTTTTACCTTTTTATGAAGAACTTTCTCCTGGTACCATGGCTTAGCTCTTTCCCCACCTTTTTTTTTTCAGAAGCTCCCCTTTTGAAGGCCTTTTAGCCTTCCTGTAATGCTCGTTTTGTTTGTCCCTTCAGATAATCCTTATTCTAACCACTGATATGGGGGAAATAAGGCCAATTGTAATGGTTCAAGAGTAGAAAGGGAGCAGGAGTTATTCCTAGGGAGGGATTTGCTGCAGAAGCATGCTTCAGACGGGGATTTGACAGGAGCAAGCAGGCAAGCGAGCAGATTTTAACTCCTGTATACAAAAAGGCTGATTCAGACAGATTTATGCTTTCCTTCCTTGTTGTGCACTGTCTTCACTTGAAGACTCCCTTGTTGTGGGACAGCTCTTATGCTGTTCAGATCCTGCCCAGCCCCTTCCAACAGGGCCAAAGCCTGTTCCACAGTTATGTACAAACATTGCAAAATGTGAGGATTGCTGGGATTTTTTGTACATGCGAAGCGCAACGTCAAAAGCTATTCTACCTGTCTGTGGTAGAGTTCAGAGTGGGGAGGAGCATGCAGATTCCCTGCACAGCCAGGGAAGCATGGAGGTTAAGCTGTAAAGGCCACCCCAGCCTTCCAAAAACGAGTTTTGGTAATCTGTGAGACATCACGGAAGAATGAAAGAGAGTTTCAAAATAGCCTTACTTTAAATAAAAACATACTTTGGCAGTGCTACGTGAAATGAAAACTGACGTGCTTGACCATTGTATTGACATGTTCATCAAACCACTCGACAGACTGCAAATATCCATGCAGATTCTGTGCCAAAAGCCGGAGCAGCCAACCAGATGTTGAGCAGACTGCGGCTGAGCCTGTCTGCTCCCCCAGCAGAGGCGGGGAGCAGCTGCTTGTTGGGGCTACAGTACATCAGTTCCACCCCAGACATCCCCAGCACCAGAGACACCAGCATCCCCGCTCCTTGTGAGACGTTTGGGGAGAGGTTTTCTCTTGTTGGGGACTTGGCTGATGGAAAGCCCAGTAGGGAGAGCATTGAAGTGGGAGCATAAGGAATTTTAGAACAGGGAGTGGCGCCACGAAGTATCAGTTCTCTGCAAGTATTTAATATCATACAAAAGCGTGAAGCTGAGCGTGTGTTTACTGGATGCAAGTGTTCCAGCACATTCCTCGATCAGATGTGTGTACCTCAGGGAACTGGGCTCCTAGTGAGATTTCACACGATATCAATTCAAAGTAGACTTCTCGAAGAGCCACTTCAGGCTTCTTTTAACTGATGAGTATTTATGCCAATAAGCTCGCTTGCTAAGATACTGCCAGGAAGCAATGGCTAGTCCAGTCCCAAGCAGCCTAAAAATGTGCTACGTATATATTTATACAATGTCTGCGTGCAGGTGCCAAGACATAGTTCAGGGCTCACAAGTTCCACCAGCACAGGAATAATAAACATGATTACTGTAAACACACTGCAAGCAAACATGAATAAAAATCTTCAGAGAAACATTACAAAGGTCTCATTCTTCACGATGTTTTCTGAATGTAGCAGATGTTGGGGACTAAGCAGCATGGTGCAGATCACCAGGTAGCCAAGACCCACAGTGAACGTGCTATTAATCACTGCCTGCACTTGTTCAGCTCTGAGTAATGACGAAATGCTATACAAAATACATCAGTCACCCAGTTACAGTAAAATAGAGGTTAACGTCAAAACAAAGGGACTGTTGAGAAGTAATAATTTCTTGAAAATGTACTGATATAAGCTGCTTAATTCTTGAGCAGCTAATGGTGTGTAACAATGTCGCCTAGCTCTGCGAACAGTGCATGCCCTGAGCCAGAGCTCTGGCGAAGCCGCACCCCCAGCCAAGCAGTCAGTCCCTACCTACCCCTTTTCTTAAAAGCCATGAATCTGTCAATCCAGTTTGTACGAGAACTGAACTGTAGTAGGCCGGTGACTTTCTCTGTAAATCACCTAAGAGAAAATAGGATGGGTTTGGAAAGTAAAGGGAAGGCAAGCAGGCTGAGGAGAAAGGAAAAAAAGAGCTCAAAGTGCCAGTTCTGATGGAAAAAGCAACCATTTTGACAAACAACAATTTTGTGATTGTTAAGAGAAGTGTAAATAGTCTTCTGTAAATATTAGTAAGCACTGAAATAAGACTCCGGTGCTGAAACACACAGTCATATGAACATAATGTGTTTAATGAATCAGAAATACCTATCTTACCACACGCTTGAGGAGGGGGAAGTTTGACCCAAGCAGTAAAACTAAGTTGGAAAATTGCTATTTATGACCTGAAGACTCACTCCTGAGCCACTGAAGAGCAGCACAGGGGACTAGTGACACATTGTTTTATAGCTAGAGAAATGGAGTGAGATTCAAGTTTGACTTCAGAAAGCCGTGCCACTCTCACCAGCTCCCTGTGCGATGCTGAGTGGGATACGCGCTCTCTTTACGTCTCACTGTCTCACCCTGGGCTTCTTGTCTACTTACACTGAGAACTCTTCTGTGCAATCTCTATCTTTCCGTGTAGTATTAACCTCTTCCTTAACTTTATTTAGTTGTTGCTTGGAATCATTTGGTTTTGATTACTCTTAAAGTTGTGTAATAACAGAAAACATCCCAATGGAAAGAAAAAGAAAGAACTTTTCTGGGCCACAGCTGCTGTTCTGCTTCAACCCTTTTCCAAGCACAGAAGTGCTTTGCCCCGTCGCAGACCAAAAGCAACCTTGCGCACATTAGCTGCATGCTCCCACCATAAACCGGGATTTACTCGTCCTGTAAGCACCAAGCCAAATCAAGAGCCAGCACAGAGACAGCAATGCTCATGCATTTAATTGTAAACATAATGTGGTTTTGTGATGGGCCTCCACACTGATAGCCTGGGATGGAGCCCACCCGGAGTGCAGGGAGCTCCCACACATGCTGCACCCCCTCCCTGCCATGGGCCACACATTGCTGCTTCTCCGGGACACAAGAGCAAGCGTGGGAACCCAGGGGGAGCAGGGTTTTACACCTCACCCACTCCCAGAGCTGCTTCGGCTCCCCCAGGAAATTCTGTTCTGGGTAAATGAACCCCACCAGACTTTGAAGTCTGATTCTTCGTAATTCACGGAAGAATACAAGGTTGCCCCAGCTCTGCAGATGGTGTGTGGCTGAGGTCCGGGCGAAGGGAGCAAAAAGCTGTAGGTTTTCTTCTCGCTCATGAGGTCACAGGGCCAGCCCAGCTATGAAGGAACCCAATGTAATGGATGTGCTTTCTTGCACTGTATTATAAAGCAACAGCTGAGGGTGGAGATTTAACAGTGAAAAGAAGTGATGCCCTGCTGCATTGTGGTGCTCCTCCTGCACCCTGCACTCTGCCCTCTGCCAAAGAGCTCTCGTACACTGTCACTGCTCAAAGGGTTATGGAAAAACATTTCAACAAGGAAATGTTACTCACTCATACACGGTTTGCCTGCATGTGGAGGCTGACTTTTTAAAGTTAAAATGCGTTGCTCACCGCCTCATTTTCAGTGGGAGTTAGGTGCCAGATAACACAGTTTTTCTCTCTGCGCCCAAAGTGTCTTATCTACACCCTTTGTGTCTTAAAAAATCTGACCCTGGGCTTTAGTGTGCTATTTAGACTTACTTTGCAAAAGATAAAAACGCCTCCCTGCACAAAGGATCCACACTCTGTCTTTCACAACTGCATTTTTCTTCCTCTCAGATTGTTCTTATCTGTTGTACCAAAGAATCCCTTTAACTGCTCTCCCGTCTTTCAGTCTCATCTCAGTGGGCATATTTGCATAAATGTCACCACAGTGGTGCAGGAATCTTTACAAGGGAATTGGATTGCAGAGGCCAGGTGATTAGTTTCAAAATTTACAAAAGATTTTGCATTTCCATGCAAATATGTCAACTATATCATTCACAAAGCAGAATTTTCAATATAGCAAACAGTTAAGCCAAGGCAAATCAGTCTTTAGAATTCTTTTCCCCCCTTTGTATTTAAAGTATGCTGTATTAAAATAGATTAAAAATGAAAATACAGAGGTATGTACATTAATATATACTAAATATGCATTTTTGCATGGACTGCTTTAAGGTTCTTTCAAGTGAGTATAATGCCATCTTCCAAAAAATTGCAACTAAAATGCAAAATGTCAAGTATTGATCATAAGAAGTATATTAAACATTATTACAAACTTGTCAGGAAAAATAATACAAACTAAAGAGAGATAAAAAATTATAAAATTATAGGAAATACACCAATTTTACACTGCAAAATGAAAAATGTACTTTCCTCTTCTTCAGTTTTATATCCTACTGTTCCCCCATAAATTACAAGTGGTAAAAGGTAGTGTCTGCAATGCCCATAATTCATTATATCATCATATGATGTCCAATAAAGAATATTCTAACACCTTCTTTGGTCGTCTTTTTCTAAGCACAGCATAATAAAGACCATGAGGCGAGCTGTTTTCACTGCAGATTAAAGTCAAGTTTGGAGGTAGAGGAGGTCAGAACGCCCCTTGTTTTTCCTGTTGAAAATTCCCTGGGGAAACCTCTTTCAAAAAAACTCAAGTAAAGGGAAAACTGAGTTCTTTATAGCACTTTTTAAAACAGAATGTTTTGTTATGAAATGACAATATTCAAACTTACATCCATTTTTAAAATACAAAACCAAAGTGAAACATCTGGTTTGACTTAATGCCACTGAATTTTGGCATTTGGAAATTTAAAGATTTTGACTTTTGGATTCCCATGCTTTTTAGAAAAACAGACCCCTCCTTTTCCTCCCCCCACCCTGAAACCTCAAATCTGGAAAATATTTAAAGCAGTATGTAAATATTCTTTTTCCCCTGCTTCCCTCCCACCCCCATTTTCCTGCTGTTTTCTAACTATTTCCAGTTGTCAGGAAGATGTGCTGGTAGAGCAGAATGGAAAGAAAAATCATTATCTACAATAAACCTAAAAGAATATACAGGTGTCTGGGCTTGTGTCTCTGTGAGAAAGATCTTCTCTAATCTTCACGTGTCCTCTAGAGATTACAGACTTTGAAATAACATGCTTCAAGCCATGTGTTCACCTCTCTTGTGGATGTTGGTCCAAAGGCATCACTGGGCTGATTCCCTTTATAGCTAGAGCTGCACTGAGGAAGCGTTGCTGCTGTCTGAGGGGACTGTGTGGTGACTTGGTCTGTGAAACGAGAACCATCCACTTTAAATAGGAATAGCAATACCTATCTTCCTTTGTAAAGTACTTTGAGATCCATGGAGGAAACAGAGCCACAGAGCATGATTACATGACATGTTTGCTTTGCAATCACTGATGGTCACAGTACAGAAAGTTTTATGCTTTCATAATAAGATGCAAAGAAAGAATGAGTGCAAGAGCATGGTTTTTTCTAAGTAGGGCTGTGTCTGAAGAAGTCCCATCACTATTCCTCATACACTGCTTTCTGACTCGTTGCCTTGCCTCTGAGAATAAGATGACTCCATGAAACTATGTGTTGGTTTGGGATGGCCTAAAGTCACCAGTAACCAGCAGTGGTCACCTGGAAAGTAACCAAGGCTTGAAACATTCTGCCTCCTCTCTCCTGGCTTGAGTACATTCACCCAAGTATTTTTTTGCTTTCCCAAAAGAAAAGCTGTTGTTGTAACAGACACGGATGTGTGCACAGGTATGAGGACGTCAGCAGCCTTTGCGTGTTCCTGACACCACTGAATTACCCTGGTTGAGTGCATGGGGTAGGAGCCAGAGCTGCTCTTCATGCCAAGCCTACTTCTGAAATGGTCTGACAGGACTTCTGAAATAAGAGTTTGGTCAAAATGCAGGACAGGAGTAGAGTAAGAGGTAAGTTTTTCATTCCACAAATGACTGATTGCAGGTTTATGAGTAATTGCTTTTGATTCTTCTTAGTCCTCTGGTTAACTTCTTACTCTCTCTAAACCAGGAAACCTCTTGCCAGTTGCCTATCCTGGTATCGGAGCTCAGAAGAGATGCTTTGTACTGCACCTGGATGGACACTTGCTCCGCGTCTCCCATTCTGCATCCTTAGAGAAGTCCATTTTGAGTAACGCTGAAGCTGGGAGGACTGGTAGGTCACTGTGCCGTCTGGAGTACTTAAGGGAACTGCTGCCATGTGTCTTTTGGCCAAAGAAACTGCCAATGTCTTCTTCCAGGAGAGAGCTCACTCTCATTAGCAGCAAAACAGTAAATGTAAATGTGTTGCACTAAACATTTCCTGCTGAGCAAAGAGCTTGGAAAGTTCGTCTCTTACTTAGCTTCCTGGTCATTACCATAGGGGTCTTCATACTGTGTGTAACTAATTTTACAACAGCAGGATCCCACATGCCCCTCTTGGAGGAGCATTTTAGGAGTAATACTGCTGGGATTTTTGTTTATCTCGAACTGTACTTGGGTATATTCATCACACATTTTGCTTCAAATCAAAAAGTATTCTTCTGTGTTGCATATTCCACTAGCACTGAACTTTCCCTGACTAAGTTGGCAGGACCAGAGGGAGCATGAGCGAAGATAGCGTAGACTGTAGTTTTCCTTCCTCAAGTGGGATGGTTGCTCTTTTTCTTTTGACGTAACTGAGGTGATAATCTTGACTTCGGCTCCAGCCTGCAGTAGCAACCAACAGGCACAGAAGGACAATCTGGTACCTAGTGACTGGCAGACTACAGGGAGGCGTTAATCATGTTTTCTTTCCTTTTCACGGGCTCACAGAGCTGATAGCAAGGAAAATATGTTGCATGGCTTACTGTGATAGTCTAAGCTCCATCCCAGTAGAATGTGTTTGTTTGCTTTAGCATTATGTAGACTTCATGGTTAGTTTCCGCTAGAGCGGTGTTTAGAAGTTAATTGTTTTTTCTTCAAAGTAACCTTATTGTGCCGTGACAGCCATTCATAAACTGTCTAAGATGGATTGGTATACTAATGGATATCCTGTTCCAGAGAATTTTGTGCTTTACAGTTCAATTCAATGAGTCAAGCTTCACTCCACTGTTGCATGAGCATCCATAATGGTGTGGGCTGCAAATGCACACAGAGGAAAACATCCACCCTAATGACAGTTGAGTCCATAATACTGTGGAACTGGCCAGTTTTCTCTGCAAGTTAGTGGCAGGTAGTTGTGACTTTTATTGACTGTAACTTTCCTTTGAAAGTTAAAATGCTGCCTGATGCTTGTTGACACCAGCATCTAAAGCAAAAGTGTCAATCTACTTTGCCATTTAACAGTTCTGAAATGCTTTTTTTTTTTTTTTCCAAAACCAGCAATTAGATTTGAACCATCTTTTTCCTTCTGTCCACTGGAGTCAATGGCGAGAGAGAAAGAGAGACTGAGGTTGGGATTTTGCCCACAGTCATGATCTACCTTAAAATGCCACTTACTGCTCCTGGTGAGTGCCAGCAAAGGCTGCTGTTGAACTAGCTCTATATTTAATAAGACTTGCTACAGTAGGCAAGGACAAATTATTCCAGAAAGAGTGGTTAAAACATGCTCCTGAGGGTTTTACGGTTGCATGGTGTAATGCAGCCCTTGGCAAATCTGTTGTCCCACCAGTATTTTTCCAGTTGGCAGTTCGCACATAGATCTGTTCCAGCTCTGAACAGAGGTGAACAAAGACTGAAAGTATATTAGTGCATGTATATCTCTAAATCTGAAAAGGTAATTCTGCTGGGTTAATAGCCTGATGTAGGAAAAAGTAGAGTGTTTTTTCTATAATGTTCTAGCTGATGGTGAAACAAATGTGGTAGAACTACTCTGTGGAGATTAAAGTTTTTTTAAAGCCCATTATAATTGACAGAAATTGCAAAAAATTGCTTCTAATTTTAGATTGCAAAATATGGAATTTCATATTTAGCACCTCCAAAATCTTGCTACACGGCATTTGTGGAAACGCACCAACAGATGTATGGTATATGGGTCATGGTATATGTGTTCAATTAACTGACCATTGTGTATGCCAATCTTCACAGCATTTGAGTGTCTGCTTTAGAAAAGTCAGAAACAGGTACTGAGGATGTGGAGAGCCTGTACTTTCTTTTCATGAGGCTTTTTAGCACTGAGTGCTTGGAAATCTTGAAAAGCTGAGGCTTGGAATCTCAGGTATGCCTTTTTGTGCCACTGGCGAATTTGAAAATATTAGCTCCCAGCCTGTGCGAGCAGCTGGGTTTTTTTTATTTTTCCTCATTACAGATTAAGCTTTGTGTGTATTAAAACTTCATGAACTGACTTGTTTCTAATCAAATATTCAACCTACCTTTTGAAAAAATAAAAAGAAAACCCCATGGTGTAATTCTAGATAATTTTAAATGTTTCTAAAGCTTATAGCAAATAGCTGCCGAACCACTATTGCAATAAAGAGACTAAAAATTGAATTATCAGTAAAATAAAGTAAAATTAATCAACAAGTTTAAATGAACCTGTTGAATACCTTTGTTTCAATATACCAACTTTTAAGACATAAAGTATCAGTCTAGCATACGTTCAAAAGTTTGCTTTACTCATTATTCTCTTTGTGTCAGTGACTGAACAAAACTGCTCCTCGTGGTAAAATCAGGCAGTTCTACAGGGGCTTGTAGGAACCTGTAGGATCAGAGTCTTCAGTCTGAGGTGTTATATTTCATTTCAGTGACAGCCAGGTGAATAAATTGTAATAACTTTGTTAATTTGTTTGGCTTGTAAGCAACAACATAGATATTTCACAGTTCTTGATTACTAATAGTTATTGTAAGTTTTGAAGGAGGTGGATGGTCTATAAAGAAGCATGAAGATTTGCAGCTGGTGGCGAGACCTTCGGGTGGACACAGCAGCAACCATAACCGTGCTAGAAACGTGTTTAGAAATTTTCAGGTGTTTATTAACAATTCATAAATGCCTAGTACTGGAGTGTATCTGTTGCGTTATCAATATTGTTCCTGAATCTACAGTTCAGAGATCACTGGTTAACTACATGCCATTAATAACCCTACCAGCCCCTTCAATACTGAATTGGTTCAAACGGTGAGCTGACTAGTCTTTCCCTGTGCTGTGATGCATGCAGATGGCATGGTATGGTTTGCACTTGATGGAAAAGGCAACATTTTTTATCCTTTACCCTGTGTAGTACTTTTCATATCCATTTTAAATTCATTGTATGCAGCAATTAGTTAAATTTATGATCAAAACCCAACCACTCTCAGATAAAAGGGAGAAGACACCAAAACTAACTTTCTCCACCTATGGCTCTATTTTCCACTGCTCACAAGCGAAAAGTGCTCAGTAATGAACAGTGCAGCAAATAATTAAAATGAGAAACAAACTGAACACAACAGATTTTCTCAGAAATTAAAAAAACCCTCACAGATTACTAGTGAGATTTCACAAGTGAACATTGACTTCAAATATCTGCCCACTAATTCTTTAAACCCCCTGTGAACACATTATTGGTGCTTTCTAGAATACACAGTGTACCGGAGAATAAAATCACTTTTGAAAGTAATTTGTGGAGTTTTGTGAATGTCAATGATGAAGACCTTTGCTGTTCATCTAAAAAATTTTACATCAGCAATACTTGAATAGAAGCAACAGGGGAAATTAATAAAACCCCAGGAAAACCTTTTCAAGGTATATTACTTAAGCTGTGAATCAGATGAGGAACTTGTCTAAACAGATTAATTTCAACGGTACGTAGCTTGTACAAAGTCATTATGATGTACACATACCTTACCACAGCCAAAGTACTTTTGTATTCTTTAAAAGGCACTATTAGAGGTAAAAATCTGTAGAGACAAGTTGGTAAGCAGCCCCTTAGCGCCCGGGATGTTGCAGATACGGCTGGCTGCTGTTACCGACCTTTGAGCGCCACACATGTCCGTGCTGGCCAGCGAAAGGCACAGCCGCTTCTCCAAAAGCCCCATCCGAAGGGAGAAAGTGCTCGCTTGCTGCTTCTTTTGATGGAGATTTGGCTGATTCAAACTCCAGACATTTGAAGAAAATAAAAATGTTTGAATGCCTTGTGAATGAGTCACAAGGCAATTTTGGATCCGTCTGTTGGCATGACAAAGTATCCATTGTAGAGAAAGGACTTCCTGATCTTGAAAATGCTACTGAATCATTGGCTTATAAGAGCAGACTTTCTGCAAAATCTCTGCCATTAAAAAATGTCTTTTTAAGCTTTCCATTCGAGACACGGCTTGTTTTTCTGTCAAGCATTCTCAGGAGTGTTTACTCTGCATTTTCGCTGTTTTAAGTTCCTATTGTCAGACAGCTTGGAAAGGAGAAAGAAGCAACAACTAGCTTTTCATGGAGGGCACACACAAAGGTTTGGAATTTGCCACCTGGAGACCATTACTCTGACCCTCTTGAGTTTCTGACTTAAACCAGCCTACATTTCTTTTCAGATAGGTCTTATTTTTATGATGGTCTACATTGCCCAGCTTTTAACAAAGAGGGAACAAAATGTAGAATGCTTACCTGTTAATGAATGTAATGTGAAAGTAGCAAAAGAAAACAACAAGAACCAAGTAAGCAGAGCAAAAATTAATGAAATGTTGAGATATTTTAGGGTAAATGAAAAAAGTCAAGGATCCTGACATTCATTCTCCTAAAATTGCCCAAAGGCTGCGTAGCGTGTCATGCTTTAATTTTGTTCTGGATTTTTACACTTATTAACATGTATGTGTGTACCTATGCATGTACTTTAATTCTAACATTCATGAGTTTGGTATGTTCAAAACATTACCATCGGATAATTTTTAAAATATCATTCTCGTTGCCTGTTGTTAATTCTCAAGATAGGATATGCAAAAACCAAGAAAATAATTATACCACACTGGGAAACACTTTACCAATATTTTCCTTTAGAAACAGGTTGGCCAGTCCTCCCCTGAGATACCTGAGACAGGTTTTCTGTTTGCCTCCTCCACCACAAAAATCACCAGTGTCTTCTCCAATGCAAACTGCAGCATACCCCACCCCTTAGTTTTCTGCTTTAAAAGGCAGTCAATGTGCAATGTTTGCATAACATTTAAAACATTAGCTGAACTTTATTTCTGTGATTAGTTGAAACACATACTGTTGCCTGTTTTTCTCTTGATACTTTTATGCTACTTAATGACACCTTTGCATTTTTTAAAAATTCTAACACCTGCCTTTATAAATTTAACATCAAATAATTACTTGATTTACTTCTGACACAGGAAATCAGTCTCGTGAGGTCAAAACTTGGACTTTGGGAAATCTGTGTTGCAAGTGCATTCCTAGTTGTCAACAGAAATTTGCTACCTCATTGCAATAGCTGTGTTAGCTGAACATTGCTTCTTGAGAAGGAAAACACTGAGCAGTATGTGAAGCTTGAAAGGTCATTACAGAGAGTCATGCTTACTACCCATATACGTGCTGTATCTAAGTGTTTCCTGGTTTGAACTAATTTCCAGATTCTAGACTACAGGAAAAATAGATTAGAGAGATCCATGGCTCCCTGCATATTTTTGGTTCAGTGACTTCATAGACTACCTTTTCAAATACATAGGAGACAGTGATCAAGTCAAGATATGTTTATTGTGACTCACACTTTTAGTTGTAAAAAAGTCTGTGCCACAAACTCAGAAGTTTTAATAAGGATAACGTTATCATTTCATTGCAAAATTAATTGTTGAGGTGAGAAGGAAGGGGAGAAATGTTTGTTCCTGACACAAATTCAGTACATATTACATTAATCCATGAAAAGACTTCAGGTATGATATTGCCTTTCTTTCCTACATCAAAGGAAGAATATTCAAGGCAAAGCCATGACACGTCAGGTTTTCTTTAAATCAATGAAAACATGACATAAAAGTATTTCATCTTTTCCTCTCCAAATACAGTTCTGAGAGTCTTAAGGGTGTGGAGGAGCCACAGCGATTCTTCAGAAAGGGAAAAGAAATGTGACTTTTATCCAGGCTTAGTGATATTCTAAACCTAAAGCAACATTGCATTTACATAATCTTGTCCCAGCAGTGCCGGTAGGCATGGACTGGCTCATGGGCACTGCTGGACAGACTGTTGGCACTGAGCACATGCCAGCCGCAGGAAGGTTTGCTGAGGACCATCTCGACCTGGGTCTTCTTCGGCTGCAAAGATGTGATCTCACTCACATGTCGAGGTGAGGGCAAATAAGCTGATGTCAGCATCGAATAAAGCCAGCCCCAGGAAGAACAGGTAGGTGGCATGCCAGGCATACATTGTGCAGCCCATGCAGAGCCTGTGAACTGTAAGAACCATTTGTTCACCACTCTGCCTCCTCCCTTAGCAAGGGGGTAGGAGCCACCAAACAAAAAGATACTGGCAGAGGCAGAAAGCCTTCAGAAGGTGACATGTCCACCCCCAGAAGATGCTGGTAGCTGTGCCCCAGTGGACAGGTTTTCCATGCAGTCCACGATCTTCAGTGACCATGCCACTTCGAACTGACCTGAGAAAGATCTGCTTAAATTTCTCACATTTCCCAATGGTTCTCACACTCTGGTATTTCATGATAAACCATTGATATCAGTAGGGAAGCTTGATCACAGACAGTTTGTTGTAACCACATGTGGATGGGTGTTAGGGAAACGGGTCACACAGCTAGCGGTATAGGATTTCTGCATTTCAAAGGTGAAATGCCAAATTTGAAAGATACCCTATTCGAACAGCTTAACGAGCAGCAACGACAGATCCCATGGGCTTGCAGCCGGTGCCCGGCGAGGCACCACAGAGGAGCCCCAAGGCGGGCGTATCTCCCACCTTGCTGAGCCCTCCAAGCGCCCTGAGACTACACCAGCCACACCACAACTTCAGTCAACACACACTGTTCAGGTCTAGCGTTACCGAACGTGTACAGTGTTTGGTGCCTGTAAAAGTCAGGGCAACACTATTAACTACGGGGCAAGCGCTATGCACAGCTTGTGTTTCCTGGCAGTATTTATGTTGGCAATGCTGTTTGGAAGCCAGCGTGTTTTAGTCAGAGTGTTTATCCTTCTGCACATAAAAGTAAACACTAGATTTGTCTTCAACGAAGGTGGAATAATATATTTTATGCTCTGTTTTTTTAAACAGCATTTTCCCTGTTTATTTTTTCCCCATTTGTTTCAGCTATATCCCTTTACTGCATTTTTCCTGAACTTTTCTTTCCTATGTTCTTTTCCACTGCATACTTCTGCTAAAGCTTCATGTATTTTTGAGTATTTCAGTTTGCTCTCCTTACCTTGGTCACAGCGTTTTGCTGCTGCCAATCCTTATAATGTTTGGACAAAATTAGCTATATTTTTTGTTCACATAAAGACTGTCTGTCTCTAGTTTATTTTTGATTCAGTTGTACATAATTAGATAACTGTGGGCTTCAACAGATGAATATTGGAAGTAAGAGTGAACCTCTATAATTTTAAGTTAATGTATTTATTGACCTCTATTTTTCATACTGTTTCTCAGTTACAACTGTTTGGTATTCTAATGACAAAACTGTGGCTATAACTTCATTTTAGGCTGATTGATAATTACTGAAGGAGCAGCAAAAAGATGCTGGTGCTATTGTCAGTAGATATTTCAAATTCACAGCTACAGTAAAAACACTTCCACCATTTTAGAAATTTGTATTCTTCTACTGATAGAGGATAATTGCCATACACAGGCCTTTTCTCCATTCAGAATACTTGAAATATACAGTTTTACAGTGCTGTGTTGACAAACCTGAACGTGACAGTCACCTTTTTTCTAGGGCTCCAAGCACCTTCCCTTCTAGACAGCAATATTATCCTGATATGATCAGACTGGCTCCTGAATCAGATGAATGAGCATCTTCCATCCTGTAAAAATACAATTTCCATTCTGTAGCAATCTCACATTCCTGAATTGACCAGCAGATATTATTCCAGTGACGATAAAACAGAAATGCTCCTGATGAACATGCTGCAATGAATGCTTGCATTTCCGTAGTAATTCTTACAAAATAACAGGCTTCTGAGCCTTAGAATTACTCCTGTGATACGAGCTTTATTCCATATCCCTTGGGGTTTCATTAATCAAGACATTGAGAGCTGCATATTATATAAGCCATTCAAAGACTTTTCTTTTTTTTGCTCAAGGGAGAAAATAGTACTTTCAGTGTGTCACTGTTCAAAGAAACCATTTGAAAGCTTTTCTAGCAAAGTTCTTCAAACTTTAATAAGTTGTGTATAAGATGTTACGGAAAATAAACATACAGGAGATGTTGCTGAACCATACTATAACTGTCTTTCTATAGAATGACTAAAAAAACCAAAACAGCATAAGGAAGGTATAGAATTTTGAATTCTGCAAGTGACCTGTTCACCACCGAGTTGTGTGGTAGGGCTAAGTTCTCAAGGGTTCTGAGAGGACTTTCCCTTCCAGCCAGTGCTGTTGGGTACAGCACCGTGTCCCCACGGATCACGCATACTGTTTCTTGCTCCAGCTTTTGTCTCCTGCATCAATTGTGTTGGTCCCAAGCGCGGTTCATTGGTTTGGTAATCTTTCTTCATACATATTTTCTTTCTCTTTGCTATTACTCAGCAGTGTTATGACAGAAAACCCTGATTGGCTTTGCCTTAACGCCCCTTGTTCCTTGTGTATTAGAAAGTTTATTAGCACTGGTGAGTCAGGGGAATGATTGTTCAAGTACGACACAATGACTGCAGTTTATTTTGGAAATAAATTGCTGAGAAGAAGGCTGTAAGGAAAATGTTTGCTGATGCTGCATATACCTTCTCAAAACCTGACCTTGTAGTTCCCACAAAACCTGACCTTTCTTTATGTTTTATAGCAACCTTGTGAAGTCAGCTTGCGTTATCTGGTGGCAAATTCCAAGCTCAAGAAATCATTCATAAAAGGAGAATACATTTGGGTTGTTGCCCTAATTTCTGTCAGGGGTCTGCACAATATTTCCCATGAAGCAGACACTTTACAGAAGAATGAAGTGCATGCTTCCCTCCAGCAGTTCTGCCAAACAACCACTGCCCATGGCATGAAGACTGAGTGGGCAGCCCTAGAGTCTGCACTGTCCATCCTGATAGGGAAATAAAACAAAACAAAACATTTCACAGAGAGAGGGGAAGGGTAGATGAAGCCACATGGAAGTTTTTAAATTGTTGAGCAATGTAGGGTGAGCTAAAGTACTGCTTAATGCCTCAGAGTGAACCACTTTTAATTCCTAAGCCCTGCATCTTTTTCTTGACCTTGAGAGACCACAGCATGCTCTTAAGCATGATTTCCAAGCCTTTATTAATCAAGGGAAAAGAAACTGTATTCCTTGGACTGTATCCTTTGCTGCGATGTACTTAGGCTAAACGATGCATCAAGTTTACAGTGAGCATTTTGACAGTCCAAACAGATGCATTAGTCATTCTGCATTAACTCAGTTTCTAGGGGAGTGGGAAAATGTGCTATCTGTTCTTATGGTATGGGAAAATATGCCTATGTGCTGTCCACATGTTACAAGAAGAATCATGGGCTTCATTTTCCAAGGCATTCTTCCAAAGCACTGAATAAATTTGATTTGGAAAAATCACTACAAGTTTTGCAAAGATGTGGTCCAGGTGGGTCAACTGAGGCTCCTGGTTATTAAATCCGTAATATGACAAGGATTTCTCCTCTGAATGTTTCTCACCAGATTATATGGTGATCTTTGGTTTAGCCAAATCCCTTCATTAAACCTGAGAAAAGGGATTTGTGAAACTAATTCCTACAGCCACCTGTGAGAATCAGATACCATGGCACAGTCCCTGGGCTACTGTAGAGGATCCATGACCATCTCATCTCCATTTTACCATGTGCAGAATGGAGAGGTTTCACAACCATTTGACTAGCCTGGGGAATCTATCACTGTAACTTCAAAGGATGTGACTGCGGTGGGATTTAACTATACCCAATAAGGCTAGATTTTGCCTTGGTCTTGTTCATATTTATGTCAACATGAGTTTGACCTTGTAACAGTTCATGGAAAAGACACTGGGGCAGTTTTAAATCTATCAAGGTAGAATCTAAATAGCTGCAAATTTGCCAGTTAATTAAAGATACTTCTCCTTGTGATCCCACGCAGCCAACGTGGCTGCAATGCTGCTCACCTCAGTTCTGCTGCAGAGTTGTAATATATGTGTTACCATCTGGAGGACGTACCAGGCATATATTCGCTGAAATGATAAAAATATTGCACTATAGAATGTATCTTTATGACTGTGTATTTTAAATTCACTCTCTCTGCACAGCAACATGCTGGTGAGGGAGTGAGGTAGTCATTTACCTGCTGCTTGACTCCAGAGATCTGGACGCGCGTATCTGAAACAGCCCGAGTTGCAGGATTGAGATAATACCAAGATGGCTAATGTTTACAAAAAACAAAGTTGTTTTATATTTTTTGTCTCTGCCTAAAATAAAACCTAGAGACCTGTTGCATGCTTCGGCTCACGGTAATCTAGTTAAGCTGTCACGGTGAAACATATTTTCCAGATCTGAGAACATAAAGGGAGCTGTAAAACATACTAGAGGATGACTTTTTGTAACTTTGGTGTGTTGCCTCATGCAGAATATGGCTGTTCATCTTTATCGGCTTTGCTACTGAAGACCACATTAACATTGGCCTAATTTGAAAAGCAAAAGCGCAAACCTCAAGAACTTGTTATGCTGGCTCTCTCCAATTCTCGGGTAAGTAAGGCTGAGATTTAAATCATCCATGAGCTTAGGCAGATTGGGCTGCACAATTTTGGTTTATGTTTGACTTCTTTAGGGACCATGTTGTTGTCTGGAGCCTTATGCGGTCAGGATTTTGCACTGTAATATATTCACAGGTGTACAGAACCAGCTTTAGTAATGCATGTTCGGTCTACCTATTATAGTTAAATGATCTAAAATCCTATTGATACTAGTGGACTCTGTGAAATATTTTGCCATTACGTGGTAATCAGAAGCAAATCTAAGACTGGCTTCTTTAGTCTTCACAGTTAACATGGCACTTCCACAATATTTCCCACAGGCAGCAGCCCAGCCTTTCACCTGGGGCCAGTGGATGCGGTTCCTTTTGTGACATCCATTGAGGCTTGGGCCTGATGGGCAGATCCCTTACGCTTTCATACAATCACACTTTACTTAGCAGATGAACAAACAGGAAAAATAGTAAATTAATGCCCTTTTCACAAATTCTAATACACCATTCTGTGCATGTTTAATAATAATAAACCATAAACATGTACAGTAGTACCTTTTCATTTATTCTCTACCAGGAAAAAAAAGTGTATCATCTAAGTGTACTATCCAGAATAATACAGGATTTTTACAGCTTTCACAGTTTTCTCCTAGTGACTGATCTATATTTCTGCTCTTGTCAACTAAGGCTGAACCAAGCACCACTGTGAATGGGAAAGACAAGACTCATCACATCTCTGTCACTTATCAGTGACAGCACATTGACCCAAGCAGTGATGATGGGAGACAGGGGAAAGAGATAAGTACAGTTCACTTAGTCTTCCTTCACCATCTTCAGAAAATCCACACAAGCTAAAGTAAAATCTAGGCATGACTCCTGGAAACGGCTTTGCCAAATCATTTTTATCTTCCAATCACTTATTTTTCTACAAAGGAAATACAACAGCACTTCCATCCAGCTAAACTTTTGTAAGCGCCAAAGAATTAGTATTCTTTCAGGCTTGTTCCTGATAAAAGCACTAGAAATAGAAAGCAATAATATTTAGAACTGGTCAAAAATAATATCAGTTCTCCAGCTGAATTCAGTATTTTGTTTTGTTTGCATTGGGCCCCAACGTGCCATTGAAAAAACTTTATTTAGACTTTATCTGAGTGTTCCCTCTTGGAGAAGTCTAAAATATTTGGGTTTAACTCAGTCATATAGAAGGCTGAAATTAATATTTTGATAACACATTTCACACAGAAAAAATGTGGAAAAATTAATAGAACCCTGTGAAATGTTTCCTGCAATCTTCTTGGCCACATGGATAAACAGCTCATTTAACAATTTCGACTGCACCTCACTGCCATGACAGAAATAAAAATACTACAAGAAAATGAGCCACCCACAAACTAAGGTGTTTTTTTAAAAAAGAAAGGCTACTATTTGAGGGACTTGATGTCTTTGACCTACCAATTTCTCTGATGAACAAAATGAATCTTAGCCATCTGTTTTCAGTTATCCGGCACAAGTACATGTTTCTTGTGGTTTAATCTTTGATTAAGCTGAGAGGGGAAATGAATAACTTAATTGAATTGCATTTCCATTTGGAAGATTTATTTGCAGGATTAGAAGCTGTCTACCCTCCCAGGTCACAAGTGTAGATGGACCCTGTGTCCTTAGTCTACTCCTTTGTGGATGTTTGCCTGCATCATGAAGGATGCATATAATCGGATACCACTGATGGCATTACATCAGCAGAAGGATCAGGGCTGGGAAAGCTTAGAGAGCAAGATGTACTCAGAGCTGCATGGGATACTCAAAGATAACTTGCTTCCTTGTAGTTCAGTCTGGCTCTAGCAGAGCATGATTAGTTCTCTTTCTCAAGCTCACTAAATTTTTTGCTAAGTTGAAGAAGCAAATTTTCTCTCTTTTTTTCCTTGTAACCTTTCTAAAGCTGCTGGAAGAGTGTTGAGTTGTCTCAGATAACCAAGTACACATGAGAAATTCTGGGCATGCCAAAATCCCTCTACTAAAGGAAATTATTTGAGATTTCTCTAGAGATAACACTGATAATTTAAAATGTAGTTGGATTTACTCACTATTGCTGCAAGGTAATTGAAAACGGTCTCTAGACCATGGATAAACCTTTGGGCATTACAGCTTTTTCTTCTTCATAGCACATGATGGAAGAATTTCGCTGGAAACACTCCAGATCACTCAAACACATGTCGTTTCCTCAGCTTCTAGGGCAGAACAGCACAAAATTGTTTTAATCTTTCCAGGTAACATACTTACGCAACGTCAGATTTTATGAACCTGCAGCTCCTTCCAACTGAAAGTACAATTTAATTAAACTTAGGAGAGGGCTGATAACATTAATCAAGGGTACATGAAAATTAGTCATTTGTCTCTGTTTCTTGAGCAGTAACTCGGCTAACAGATGAAGAATGCCACCTACAGTTAAGGTCGGGAATCTTGGTCTCTCCCGGGATGCCTGTTCCTGGGTTCTACCCCGTGACCAGAATAGGAATGAACAGTTGCTAAGTCACAGCAACTGCATCGTACCGAGCAAGGTAATTAATTGCTGAAGCTGAACGATATTGCCCCAAATAAAATTAAAAAGCTTTAGAAAGTGATTGCCCTACAGGTATGGGCATTCAGCTCATTTCTTCCTTTAAAAGCAATATGCAGCTTCTGTGAGCTTATATGATATTCCTAAAAACGCAGTACTCAGCGTGCTGGGGTCCAGGTGTCTACATGGAAACTTGCAGCAAGGATGGTGAGAGGTTGGAATACTGAGAGGTGCTTTACAGCGTTTTCCACCATTATGCTACAATGCAGTGAAAAAGAGTTAAGAGGAATGTAATTTAAGCTGAATGCAGCATGCTAGGAAAGGAGGATTTTTGTTTCCAGCCAAAGTGTCTTAATACAAAGCATTCACTACTTTGAGCCACTTTGCAGTAGCGACAATAGCTGAATGCAGAGTTTTGAGTGTTGATCAGGCTGTTGGAGTCAGAAGAAGAAACGCTACAGCTAAATGAAATCCAAAGTGAAGTATTTTACTTATCTCTCTTGCCTGTTATGAAGAGCTGCCGGTAGGACAGCAGCCCTGCTGGCTGTTTCAGTTTAATCACCCAAGCGCAGTGGGTGTGATTCAGTTTTTCAGATATTGACTTCTTGCCCTTCTGACACTGTCCAGCTCCTGGCCCTCCCTGACTCTGCCTTGCTTTCCAGGCAGAATGGCGCATGTGCTGCTACAAAAAGATGGCCCACACAAAGAGTATCCAAGACTGTGCTCTGGGCAAATGAACACAGTGTCTGAAGTTTCGGTCTGTAGAGTATTTTCCAACTTTTGACAGCAAAACACTTCTGAGCAGAGTTTGCACAAACAACAGCCCCTTAAACTCCAAAGCTGACCACACCATGATGAATTCTTTGGGCATTATTAAGGTGACTGAACTCGTGTTATACACAAGTTATATCAGGTTGTATATATTATTATGTTGGTTGTGTTATACCTGTTATACTAGGTTGATGTTGTCTTTTGGAAACAGCCGACGTTAATGAAATTGCAATTTTACCCTCTGTTTGGGTTATAACTTTGATTTTAGTTTAACTGTTGGTAACCTACAGCCCTTCTCCCACCTGCACAGAGAACTGTGTCTTCCCACAGCCTCTGGCTGAAGCTGGAAATGCTGCCCTCCAGGCCTGCTGCACTGGACCACCGTCCACCAAAAACCCTCCCTGCCTGGGGCTGAATGGCATACTGTGGTCCAGGGTCCTAATCACGACTCAGGCATCAACTCCTGGCCTTGGCTAAGGCAACCCAGTTTACTTCCCTCTCTCTCTACAACAGAGACAAAGCCTGCTTTGAGAACATCATGAGGCTTCAGATATATAAAGGGATAAGCGTAAGAACTAGGCAGTGTAATATAATGATTTAATATACTTCCCCATAGCCCATAAAAATCTGTCCCAAATAATAAAAACAAGACAAAACACAAAAAGAATAAAATTAAAAAAAAATAGTAGTGATTTTTTGGGGGTCATCGATACTTCTTTGTGTGAGAGGGCCTTCACTGATCAGGTGTTGAGAGCACTTTACAAGGGTTTCACTGCCATGAGTCTGGGAGCCAGTGCAGAGAGTTGGTTTCCTGCTTTGCTTTGAAAGGTTGCCTTTCTGTAGTTTGGGTGTTGGTAAACCAACTCTTCTCTTCTGTAAGTCTTTACATAACTCAACAGAGGCTGCAAGGCTATTGCATGGGGGGCAGTGCTTTCAGGTTTATTAAGAGTATTGTGAAAGTTGTAACTTTTTTTTTCTTTGACGCTCCATTTTCCAGAGTTTTAGCGCTAAATCTCTTTCTTTCTTTTACTACAACAGAAAAGCTCATATTAGCTTTAATGTCTCTAGGGGAAAGCTGAAGATAACACCAACAGACAAACATTTTCAAGATCAAGGGCAAACAGAGCCCAGGATGTGGCTTGTATTTTGACAGCGAAACGCTCCTGAGCAGACCCCGGACAAACAACAAATATGTAACGCTGATTTGCCTATTGATTCCACAGAGAAACTGGGAAAAGCCTCGCGTTTGCATTTGCTCCCTTCAGAGTACAAGGGAGGAGGACGGGGCGAGAGGCGAGGCTGCCTGAATACAAACGGACGAGGAAATAAGCTTATGCTGGAAAGTGTGGGCGCCTCTTGCAGGCTGGCATCAGCTAGCAGTTATGTGTATTTGTAGCCTGCCAAGCTGGAGTCGGATGGACAGCTCTGTCTGTCCTTCCATTACTTCTTTTTCCTCACAATACCATACACCGGTTACATGCAAGGCAAAGCCCCTTGTATTTATAATTTCATTTATGTTGTCAGGAGTTGCAGCAGAAGCTTGAACTGTAAGAATTCCTTCACATCAGGCCAAGATATTCCCCTAAGCTTGCCTGGCTTCTGTCTCCTTTAGTGCAAGAATCCAGGAGAGAAAAGGTAACACCACCTGTGCACCCGGTACTGCCTCTGCAAAACGGCAGCGGCCGGTTTGCCTGCGGCCGTGCCCCTCGTAGGCAGGGTCATCTCCTTCTTCCAATGGCCAGCCGTGCAAACCCCTGCATGCACAAGCCAGGCTTTGGGCAGGTTCTGCAGGACCCACGCTCAAGTGGGTGCATCAGGCTCTTCTGGAAGCTGGAGGAGCCCAGTGTCTCCTACCCCGCTGTCAGCACGGCTGTGCGTGTGTCATCTTGGTAAGGACTGAGTCATATTCCAATGGGCAATTATAATGCTAAGGCAGCAGGATTTCCCCTCTTCCTACTTCTTTTAATAGGTTTTCTGTAACTCAGAATTTTCTTTTATGCAAGGCAAGAATTCTGGGGAAAGGTAACAACATCTCTGGCACTTTTTTGTCTCATTGCAAGCCAGCAGCAAAACACCCACGCTCTGGAAGTCAGTCTGAGAGCAGGCACTAAAGGTTGCTCTGTGATTCTGGAGAAGGGGAGAGAGACAAGGGCTGGTGAAATCAGGGGAAAACCAACAGCACCTTTTGAAAAAATTTAGGTTTTTATTACAGGTGTGTTTCTGGTTGAAGCTTTTTGGAAATGGTGAAAAGAGAGTATAAATTTATCTTTATCAACAGAGGAAATACAGCTTGACATTTCCTATACCGATTTTTACCCTATGTCGGTTTTCATTTAGTCAGGGTCGTGGTCTAACACTTCAGGGGGAAGTACCTTCAGGCGATATTTCTGAAAGTGAAATAATTTGTGGGTGGGGGGTTGGTTGTTTTCTTTTTGTTGTTTGTTTTGGGTTTTTTTTTTCTTATAATTCGTGCTTATTATTACAAAAACCTTTGAGCTGATGAATGAATGCATTTAGTTTGGATGGTCGTAACCTTCCTGTGAAAACCAGTGAGCTTACACAGAGAAAAATAAGAGTTAAATGTGGAAGTGATTAGTGTAAGGCCATAGGAGCACTCATGTCTTCAGGAAACCATGTGGCCATTTGCATTTACATCCCCTCTAACACATTCATTGTTGAAGCCTAGAATCTGTCAACAGCATAAATCAATCCCCTGCACATATCACTAAGTTCAAGTTTATTATGCCATCAAGGTGGAGCTCAGCTATCCCTGCTGTCATGCTGTTTTAAATAAGCAAATAGATGAAGCTAATTTAAATATCAGCTGGTTTTGGAGGGGACAGTGCTGTGTGCTCATAAAGAATTTGTGTTGGATGGGATTGGAAATAACACATCTGAGTGGGGAATTTTTTAAGTGAGGCAGAACTGGAGGGGAGTGAAAACTGATACCGAGTTTTTATATAACACATCAAAGCCTTGGCATGGTCATTGGCTTTATGAGTGTGTAACTCTATCTCCTAATGTGAATTAGTTTCACCCGCATGACAGAGCGGCAAGTATTTTGCTGCAGAGCTAGGCATTATCTTTTGGGCCCTGATGCAACGAGCCCAAAGTGGTATGACAGACATAACTGTTGGTTTCGATTATTCTTTCCCTATAAGAAGGAATGGGCCATCATCCAAGGTATTCATCTTGTGGTGAGATTATATGAAAAGATTTACACAATTCAAATAGGGATAAAACTAACGAAGTTTTGTGAAGACAATTTTAGTACACTTCATACTTCCCTCTGTGCCTGCTAGAAACTTCTGAAATTCTCCCCCGCATTTTACAAGCGATCTCCTAAAATATCAGGTGGATGTGAATGCTTGACCTACAAGTTGTTGAACTTTTGAACTCAGGAAGAGTTTTGATTTGTTCCATTTTCTGCAGGTCAATTTCCCAACATTCCTGCTAGGCAGATGGAAAACTTTCCATCCCTTTTTAGAGACACCACGAAACAACAGAACTTAAGAAAAGATAAATTGTATGATTCTGTTTTACCAATTCAACATGAATTTACGTGGCAGACCTTCTTTTAAATGATCCACTTTGCGATTACAGTGAAGTGTAGTTCTCCGTAGATTTTTTTTTATGTTAAATTTCAAAATACCTTTAATCACCTTCTCCCACAGTTCTTGGGTTACAATGAATAATTCTGTCCCTCTTGATTGCTTACACGTCTCAGATGCTCACGGTAGGGTCTGATGGTAGATCCTTAGTACAGTTAATCATTTACATTGAAGGGCTTCGAGTCCATAGCCCCGTGCCCAGGAAATTCGTCTGGGAGACCTCAGTCCCTGACCAGCCTCTGATTTGTATCTAAAAAATGTCTACAAACCAAAAAATATTCAGCAAAGAGTTTAATAGTGGTTCACCTCAGACTGATGCAGAGAAGAGGCATTTCCCCCTTAAATGGGAGGTCCGAGTTTGATGTCCTGTTCTGAAAGAGCTGGTGGAAGAGGGTTTTTAGTTGAGATGTCCCACAGTTTAGCTGATGGCTGTAGTCATTCAAAAGCGGATGGCTGGAGAGGGAGGGGTTGGGAAAACACCCTCTCCTTCTCTCCCCCAGGTATATTGTGTTCACTCTCTATTCTCAGAACATGCACACAAGGAAACAGGCATAACTGTCCAGGTGGGAAATCCCCAAAGCGTGTGGATGTGTAACAGGGCTTCAACAGGCTAAGGAATCAGGCCTTAGATACTTCTTCTGTTTGACATTGCAGCCAGAAACTGGTGCTGAAAGAATATGGGTACACGTAGAGTCTGGGAAGCAGAACTGGCAATGTGGGACTTCAGCACCTGAACTCACAGCCGCGTGTCCGAGTGCAGTTAGTGGGCATGGCCCATAGTGACTAGTGTAGCTATTCTGCGGCAATGACACACTCCTCACCGCCAACAAAGCCAGCTGTGCCATGCTCAGTGTCGCTGATCACTGCCCAACCACTCCACAAACTCTGTAACAGAAAAAGCTTGTCATGAGCACTAATTAAAAAGCATAATGACAGGCTGGGAGGTGGCTGAGCAGATGGATGCACAATGACGCACTCTTCATTTTTGTTTTCATTGCACATCTTCAGCCCTGGCCTCTGTCAGGAGTAACTGAAAGTTATCGCTTTTGGCATGTGCGGATTTGCTGCCACAGACATCTGTGCTCAGAAGAGCTCCCCATCAGGAACGGCATTAATTAGCACTTTGGCAGCCCCAAACAGGACGCCAGAGCTGAGTGAGCACTCAGAGGCGCAGCAGCTGGGTGCCGTGGGGCTACTCCACAGCTTACGTGGGGCAAAATGTTGGTGGGAGGCAGAGCTGGTAAATGAGGGCACACTCTGGGCTGGCTGACTTCCAGCCCCGAGCTGCTGGTGTCTGGTGTGGGACGGGGGACGGGCTCTAGCTGCACCTACGCGTGCACGCGGGGAGCAATGCTCCATCCGCGGCTGCCTGCCTATGTTATTAATCACTTGCTAATGCGGTGTGTTTTCTTAAATTAGTACCAAAAATCATGATGAGACAATGACTGATTGAAAAAGGATTTTCTTGGTCCCTAATGGGCTGCATGGGAAAAAATCTCCTGCATAATTTATCAACTGGCTAATAAGCGAATGTAGCTTTTATAATGCTGACGAAATGGTGCTAAATTCATCCCTGATATACTCTATGGAATTGCACCAGGGACCAATTTGGTCCAGTCAATCTATTTCAGACATTTTTAACTGTTTCAGTATCAAAGGGACAGCGAGTAGGTAGCAGCAATAGATAGCGTCTGAAGGGCCCTTTAGACTGTTTAAAATAAGTAGGGTTTTGTTGTTATTTTGTTCATTTGTGGTGTTGGATCTCCAAGTGAGACCATAAAAACTAAAGCAGCTGCTCATTTAGAAAATATTGTATGTAGTTCTTTATTCTACATAAACTGCAGTCAGAGGGAATAAATAACTAACAAATCTAAAAAAAAAATTACACACAATGTTGAAGTATAGCTCTTTCCCGTTGCATTATCTTCTAAAAATAATTACTTATTGTCATTTCCCTTTCAAGCACAGGGAATGTATCTTGTCATCTATCAAAAATTACTCATTAAAAGGAATTATTTTGTTGATTATAAACATGCCAGAAAAAATACTAACCTTTAGTGATATTATAAAAAAAAATTAAGTAAGAAGCAAAACCTCTTCTTGATTCTTGCTCCCTCAAGATCCTGATCCAAATCTTATGGTATCTTTTCAGATGAAGAAAAAATGTATTTGAAGAAAACAGGGGACACTAAGAAAAAAGAAATGAGTCAACTCTCCTACTGCTTTTTACCAAGGTATGAATAAGAGCCAGGCAGGATTTAGGGAGGAAGGTGTGGATCTGACCGCACAAGAAAAATGCCAATGGCAAAAAAAAGTGGCTTTACCTAGCTGGAGAGCAGTGAGGAGTCTAAGGACTGGGTTTTGAAGTAATAGGTATTGACTACATAGTAATTTTAAATTTAAATTTCTGATAGTTTTTTCTTAATAAACACAGAAGCCACAGCATGGGCAAAAAAGAGGGAGACAGGCCAAACGTCATCTTCTGAGCAATTAGGATGTTTCCATCTCTACTGTGGCATATCGCTTGTGTCTTGAAGCATTGCCATATATCAAATACAAATTCTGGAAATCATCTGAGTGCTTTGGAAGGTGATGGATGTTTCTGCTGTAAACTTTGATTGCCACAGTATGTCTGAGTAGTTATCGACGTGTGCTAAAAATAAAGGCCGAATTTAATGTTACACTAAAATAGTGCGATTTCTGAGTTCCGATGAACAGAGCAAAACCACTGTCATGTTACAGAGTTTTGCAAGCGCTTTGGAACTGGCATTTATGGGATCAGAAATGACGCCCAGCACATAAATTCAGTGTGAAACAGACAGCAGGTCTGGCTCACCAAACAGTTGTTTTACGAAAGCTCCAAATCCTCCGAGTTTACGAGGACAGTAAATTCCTAAAACATACTAGTAACTAAGCCGAAGAATTAGACATTTACAACTTTTGTTTCCCCACGGATATTCACCCGCGGCCATAAATCTCGACGCGCGTCATGGTTGCTTTCCTCACAGGAACCTTTCTGCGCGTGTATGGGTGTGCAAATATCAAGCAACAGCAGACACTTCATGAGCTTAACGCACTCATATCTTGTAACACTTCAAAACGCCACAAGAGTGATTTAATCGGAGACACCTCGCTGACTTCTGCTACCCCTGTGCCTTCCACTGCCTCTAGTTTGCTTTCAGTGAAAAAAAATCAGGTTTCAGCTCTTCGGTTGAATTTGTGTTTCGGGCTTTATACACCTCCCGAGCAAACAGCTTCACTGCCCTCCTCGCATCGCTGTTTTCTTACTTGTTTCTGAATTAAGGCCTTCACCCGGGAAGAAACAGCTGCCCGCCCCGTGCCCGCGGCCACCGCGCAACTCGGCTGCTTGAGCAGGAAGGCTCCCGCCCCGCCGGACGCGGCCTCC